>Ga0272442_10000852_pt1 | contig 47619 bp, 41 predicted proteins | sample SSMForm2O_FD_200262 | JGI IMG/M metagenome (GOLD analysis project Ga0272442, IMG submission 200262) | Marine sediment archaeal communities from Little Sippewissett salt marsh, Falmouth, MA, United States - SSM-Form-2O | ecosystem: Environmental > Aquatic > Marine > Wetlands > Sediment ...
TTCGAAAAGGAGAACTCCTGGCACGTCAGGGAACAAAAGGGTCGGACTTCACCTTCATCGTGGAGGGTAAAGCCTGGGTTGAGAAGGACGGAAAAATCATAAACTATCTTTCTGAAGGCGAATTTTTCGGAGAAATATCCCTTATCGATAGAAAGCCTCGAGCAGCATCCGTTATAGCTGAAACTGATATGACTGTATTGGTTGTGGACAGAAATTCGTTTGACCATTTGCTTGAAACGGTCCCGGGCATGCAGAAAAATATTTTACTGTCCCTTTGCAGTTACCTGAGAAAAGCAGGAACCAGCGACAATAAATAGCAATGGTCTGCCACCAGAAGTGATACCGATCTTTAGCTAGAGTCAGGTAAACGCAGATAGTACTATTGTTTTTGAAGTGAAGGTATCTCCTGAAGATAGCAGACTAAGTGAAAGTTGTAATATGTAAGAGGTATTTATGAGCCACCGAAAAGGCCGTTGATTCAATTACAACATTTTTTTCAATCAACATCAGCCCTGTTAGGCAGGCACTCAAGGATAATTATTTTATCCACAAAATCCCGACCAACTTCAAAAATTGAATACGCCAAAGATAAGCATCTGATGCACGACTCAATAAGGACCGTTATCAATAAACCTCAAATTGCGTTTTTTTGGTTTTTTGCTTAATAATTCCGGTTACAACTGTAAGTTTTTATATAAGTCTTCTATCTATTTAATATTCTTATAAATTGGCTAGCACCTAGGGGTTACCACTGGGGTTGTCACCGTGTGCCAACCTTTGTCGCATCTTTCACTCCCCCCTCAATCTTGCACAATTTTATGTGCATTCACGCACAGAATTATGTGTAAAACCCTGACTTTTTGCATGTAACACATTGGTTATACGAGGGTCTGGTCAAAAAGCAGTGGAAGAAAAATGGTACAGTAGTAATATTGCGCTATTGTTAATTGATCCCAACCCCAAAGCTTATTTATAATTAACAATATCGGATCATCTCCAAAAGAGTTGGTCTAAATGAAGGATTGGAGGGGTCAAGGGGCCGCGGGTTCGAGTGGAAAGTTTAAAGATCATAGGAAGTTAAACGTTCGGCAAAAATTGTTTACACCTCGTTTGCATGTGTATAAAGGAGCTAAACATTTTTTTAAAGATGGGCAATACTGTTTCACCTCCTGAATCAGAAGATCCGCTGTTTTCATGTCAAGGGATACCGCCTGAGGGTATGGGAGAAAAACGGCTATAGAGTATGCGCGATTTTTCTTTATTGCATATCGTTCAGCCTGTGAATTGGAAACCCGGGATATGACATCAGCTGACCTGGGTTATTTGAAAGGAGTAAGGCTTTGAAAATTAAGAAGAAAAACAGGGGATGTCGGGGCAATGTCCAAAGCGATGATCAAATCCCTGGAAAGAAAACCCTTGAAACCGGGAACCCGCCCTGAGCTGGCCGAAGGGTGGGACTGCGCGAAGCGTAAGCGAAGCAAAGAATCCTTGAATCCTTGACTCCTTGGCCCCTCTTCGACAACTAAGTTGGAGAAGAACCACAATATCTTCAACTTAACATAAACCTAATTTTAGGGTATATTGGAATTTATTAGCTATAAGATGACATCATTAATGCTGAATTTTGTGAGATTCAAAGATTATGCAAGTAGTTGTAAATTCAACCCAATGAATAAACAATAACCAAGAAGACATGCCACCTCACGGAACACTCCGAATAATGCCATCCTTAAAAGCAGTCGGAATGTAAAACAATGCGTATTCCACTCTTTTATCTCATTTGGATTATATTTCTAATTATCACTTCGCCATGTTCTGGAAGTGATTCAATAATTGATTTGAGCACTGAAGAGAAAGCTTGGATAAAAGAAAATCATACTGTCCGGGTCCGGATAGGTAACTCGCCACCATTTATGCTGACCGATGGAAAAGTCCAGGGAATTGCCATAGATTATTTGACACACATATTTGATGCTAACGGAATTAAAATTAAGTATATCAGTGATACTGAAGTTACCTGGCCAGAAGCACTTGAATATATAAAACGGCATGAAGTTGTGGACATGGTTCCAACCGCAAAAATCACTGAAAAGCGCCAAAAAGATATGATTTTTACTGATGAGTATATTTTTGCTCCATGGGTTATATTCACCAGGTCAGATGCTGATTTTCTGTGTTCAATAGACGATTTGAAAGGAAAAACAGTATCTGTAGAAGAAGGATATGTAATGCACCAGGTGTTGAAACAAAACTACCCTGGAATCAGGCTGAAAGTGGTTTCAGCCAGTCTGAATAATTTTGCTCAAATACCGGTTAAAGATCTGTCCACAGGGTTGGTTGACGCATACATCGGCAACCTCTTGTCGACCACTTATACGATACAGACCAAGGGATATACGAACGTAAAGGTAGCCGCTCCAACACCATTTGACAATCATAATCAGGCCATGGCTATACGCAGCGACTGGCCGGAATTAGTCAGCATTATTAATAAAACACTTGCGTCTATGACACCGGAGGAACATGCAGCCATCCGGAATAAGTGGCTTTCCATCCGATATGAATACGGTATAGATAAAACCTATGTATTAAAATGGGTTCTGGGTGTCATTGGGATCGCTTTGTTAATAATCGGGTTTGTTTTGATCTGGAACAAACGGCTTAAAGCAGAGGTCATTCTCCGGAAAAAATCTGAAGATGCCCTTAAAAAAAATGAATATCGATATAAAAGTGCCCAGCGAATGGGGAAAGTAGGAAACTGGGAATATGATCTTGTCACCGAAACATTCTGGGGGTCTGACCAAGCAAAGAAAATCTATGGGTTTGATCCAGACAGCAAACAATTTACGACCGATGAAGTAGAAAATTGTATCCCGGAAAGAGAAAGGGTCCATCAGGCACTCATCGACCTGATTGAAAAAGACAAACCATATAATCTTGAGTTTGATATTCATCCGGTTTCCGGCTCAAAAATGAGAACGATTCGATCCAATGCTGAAATCATAAAGGATGACTCTGGTGCACCGTTAAAAGTCTTGGGTGTGATTCAAGACATCACGGATCAAAAAAGAGCAGGACAAGAAAAAGAAAAATTGGAACAGGAGTTAAGGCAAGCCCAGAAGATGGAATCCATAGGGAATTTGGCTGGCGGTATCGCTCATGATTTTAACAATATCTTATCATCCATAATAGGGTTTACAGAATTAGCCCTTGATGATGTGGCAGAAGGAACACCGCTGGAAGACAATCTTCAGGAGGTAAATACAGCGGGAAAGAGGGCCAGAAATTTGGTCAAACAGATATTGGCTTTTGCCCGGCAGGCAGATGAAGAGGTCAAACCCATTCAAGTTCATACAATCGTCAAAGAAGTGTTTCAATTTATTCGCTCGTCGATCCCAACTACAATTGAAATCAAACAGAATATTGAGAGCAATTCCTTTATAATGGGTAATGCCACACAGGTTCATCAAATACTGATGAATTTATGCACCAATGCCTCTCATGCCATGGAAGATGAAGGTGGCATTCTTGAGATAACCTTGAATGACGTGGTGGTTGATAGGAGAGAAAAATGGAAAAACATGAACTTAAAACAAGGAAACTACCTTGAAATAAAGGTATCGGACACCGGCCACGGCATTGCGCCGGATATCATCGGCTCCATTTTTGAGCCGTATTTTACCACCAAGGGCGTCGGTGAGGGCACCGGCATGGGGCTTGCGTTGGTGCACGGCATCGTCGAAACTTATGGTGGCAAAATTACCGTTGACAGTGCATTAGGCAAGGGTACTGTTTTTACAATTTATCTGCCCCTTACAAAAAAGCGTGAAGATTATCAACTATACCAAAAAGAGAAACTGCCTTCCGGAACTGAACGTATTCTGCTCATTGATGATGAACTGCCTATCGCTAAAATGGGCAGCCAAGTTCTGGAACGCCTGGGTTATCGAGTAACGGTTTGCACCAGCAGCGTTGAAGCGCTGGAACTGTTTCGATCTAAATTCGATGATTTCGATCTGGTCATTACCGACATGACGATGCCCAACATGACCGGGGACAAGTTGGCTATGGAATTAATTTCTTTCAGACCCAATCTTCCGGTTATTCTATGCACGGGATACAGCAAAAAAATTTCAGATGAAACGGCATCTGAAATCGGAATTAAGGCAATTGTCTATAAGCCGACTGGAAAGGCGGATCTGGCGAAAACGGTCCGAAAAGTGTTGGATGCGGCCAAAGGATGACGTTGTGCTTAATTATCCTATCCACAAAATTCCGACCAACTTCAAAAATTGAATATGCCAAAGATAAGCATCAGATGCACGACTTAATAAGGCCCAAACCATAGATTGCGTTTTTTTCGGTTTTTGTTCAAAAAAAACATTTGAACATTTTCCTGCATGACGCTTTATGAGATCAGCTTCTATCCTCCGTTTTAAAAATCCCACCAGATTTCTTATACCATTCAGCAAACTCCGGTGCCGGAACAGGCCGGCTTATAAAATAGCCCTGGGCCACATCACAGCCCAAATCACAAAGCAGCTTATATGAGGCAATGTCTTCAACTCCTTCTGCGACCGCCTTAATTTCAAGCAAGTGGGCCATGTTGACTGATGACTCAACAATCAGCTCCGGGCGCTTACGATCCCATATTTCTCGAATGAATATCTGGTCTATCTTGATTGAAGAAGCAGGAAAATCCTTTAGGTATTCAAGCGAGGCATACCCGGTTCCAAAATCATCAATAGAAAAAATTACACCAGCTTTGGATAATTTGGATATATTGGCAAATGAATGTCGTATGTCTTTCATGAGCGCCCATTCCGTGACCTCAAGCTCAAGTGACCCACCATTGACCTTATAATTATCCAACTGTTTGAGAACCCTTGCGGCAAAATTGGGCTCCAATAAGTTCCGTGTGGAGATGTTTACAGCTACTGAAAGCACAATACCCGATTTCTTCCACTCTACCAGCTGGGCCAGTGCGGTATCAATGGCCCATTCGGTTAACATATCTATAAGAGTGCTCTGTTCAGCGCGAGGTATGAACTTTCCGGGAGGCACATTGCCAAGTTTTGGATGTGTCCACCGCATGAGCGCCTCAACTCCGAGTACGGCTCCGGAGTTGAATGAGACTTTGGGTTGATAATGAAGAGCTAATTGCTTTCTGTCCACTGCCTCCTTTAATTCACCAAGCAGCTCCAGGTTTTCCCTTGCAGCCCCGTGATTGAGTTCCGGGGTGTAAATTGCCCATGTATGCGCCCTTTCACAGGCAGACCTTAGTGCCGCTTCAGCTTCCTGCAAATACCGAATCGGCTCCTGATTAGATTTTGAAAGGTCGGTATATCCGGCTCGTATGTCGGCATGTAGTGATATGTCCTTATATGACACAGGGCTCCGGAATTTATCCATGAGTCTCGCCCGTACTGTTCTGTTGTCGTCCCGCTCCTCAGTGAATAGCAAGGCAGCTAAAAGATATGTGCTGATGCGGTACACCTCTGTTTTATCCCCCAAAAGCTCAACTATGTCTGAAGCCATCTGCTTGATTATCCCGCCTGTTACATCGGGGCCGAAGGTCACCTCAAGCTCCAGGGCGTTTTCTATGGATACCACGACGAGTGCCTTTGGCCCTGCGCCTTTCCCTGTGGACTTCAGGATTTTCAAATCATTCATCAATGCAGATCTGTCAGGCAATCCCGTATCGGTATCGTGGAGAGTAAACCATTTAAGATGTTTCAGGTATCGCTGGATGCTATCGCTGAAGGCACCGCACAAGATTCCCATGATAACGAAAAATCCGCTTCTATATAGCCAGCTGACAGCCGTCTGAGGCTCCATTGTGACGGTGTCAAGCGGCATGAAAGGGCCAAGCGTGGCACCGGCAATCACTCCTACCACAATACCTCCCCTCATACCGAAAACAAGGCTACCGATAAGGATCGGCACATACATGGAATGCGTATACACATTGGGTCCACCCGTTAGATACACGAGTCCGTAAACGGCCGGGACGGAAAGAATAATCATCAAAACAGCTGAAGACTTTATCGAATTGTAATGACTCTCGATCCACTTAAACATCAATGCCGTTTTCATACTGTTGATCTCCTTTGAGCCGGCTCTAAAATATAGGCCATACAGACCTGGAAAGGGTTGCATCATTTAACTGCTTTGCTATAAGGGAGATACCCGATCAGAAACTTGCAAGTATAGGGGATAATCACCTGAAAGAGGAATTAACCTTGGAGCGGGAAGGAAATGTTTGAAGATTCTGTAAAACCCACAAAACAAAAAAGCCTGACAATCCATCAAAGATATTACTAAAGCCATCCTGAAACCTGCGGACATTAAATTAGTTTATAAGTTAGGTTCTTCTCCAACTTAGTTGTCGAAGAGGGTCCAAGGGTCCAAGGGTCCAAGGATTCAAGGATTCTTTGCTTCGCTTACGCTTCGCGCAGTCCCACCCTTCGGCCAGCTCAGCTCGGGTTCCCGGTTTCGAGGGCTTTTTTTCCAGGGATTTGATCATCGCTTTGGACATTGCCCCGACATCCCTTATTTCCCTTCTTAATCTCTGAAGCTTACTTCTTTCAAATAACCCAGGTCAGCTGATGTCATGTCCCGGGTTTCCGATTCACAGGCTGAACCATATGCAATAAAGAAAAATTGCATATACTCTATAGCCGTTTTTTTCCCATACCCTCAGGCGGTATCCCTTGACATGAAAACAGCGGATCTTCTGATTCGGGAGGTAAAACAGTATTGCTCATCTTTAAAAAAACGTTTCGTTTCTTTATACATATGCAAACAAGGTGTATACGATTTTCCCCTAACGTTTAATTGACTATGATCTTTAAGCTTTTCACTCGAACCCGCGGCCCCTTGACCCCTCCAATCCTTCATTTAGACCAACTCTTTTGAAGATGATCCATGTAGTTATTACTTCTTATAATCATAGCCATTGCTATTTTTGTCAAGTTGATATCTTATAACTGCATGGATTATAGCCATAATAATCATAGCAGCATTATTTCAAACTTGACTTAACCATCTATCATTTACAAACTCCCAAAAGGTGAAACAGAAACGGATAGGATATCTTGAATTCAGGAAATGATAGATAAAATATAAGTAACCTTTTCTTTCATTTTGTCATTAAAGACATAAATGTAAATTTCGTTTCATTATCTTTTATTGTCTGCTCCATGGCCTTGATCATAAAATTAGTTGCTCCGGGGCAGACATTCCGACTCTCCTTCACCGCCCAAAGCCCCATCTCGAGGCCCCTGTTATACTCCATGGCCCTTTCACGATCCGAAAGCAGCTGATCTGGAGACAACACCGCCACTTTCATCACCCCTTATAGATGGTGTCATTCAAAAGGTGTGCCATCGGAAAACATTCCAAGAAGTTCAATAAATTGCAGATATGGAGAGGATTAAACAGAAGAAATCATAGTGATATTTGCACAACTTAATGTGCATTCACGCACAGGATTATGTGCATACCCTTTCCGTAACCCACCTTATCTTGAAATTTAATTGTTTTTCTTTTAGAATCATTAAAGCCTTTAACATGGCTTCGGAGGCAGACATCCAAAATATTGCGCTTAAAAAAATCGTTGAACTACAATCCCCTGGCAGTGAGGTCTTTTGCCATGCAATCCATGGAATCAATCATAAAGCATTATGAATTTAATCATCAGGATGAAGAAAATCTGAAGGAGCTTGTAAATGTAATCCTGCCTGTTCAGGACAGATTTGCCGAAGATTTCTACGAGTTCCTGATGCAAAACGATTACACGGCCGCTTTTTTTCAAACTCCTGAGGCGGATAAACGAAGGAAGGAGACCATAAAGGGTTGGCTCAAATCGATCCTTACCTCAAAGTATGATCACCGCTTGTTGATGAGGCTCATTCGTATCGGACAGATCCATGTCAAAATCGGACTTGAAGGCCATTATGTCAACTCGGCGATGAGTTTTATCCGGCGTTATTTCCAGGACCAACTGTTAAGCACCATATCGGATGCCGGTTTGAGAGACCGACTGCTTGAGACCCTGGACAAGGTCCTGGACATCAGTCTGGATGTAATCACCAGTTCCTACCGGGAAGCGGAGCTGAAAAGGGTTTTTCTCTCCCAGCGGGTCGAATTCTGGCTGGTAAAATGGTCGGAGAGATTGATGCATGGCCTGAATCTGATACTGATGGTCGGGCTGGTCGTTTTGTCTCTTGGCGTGGCCGCTCTTCTCGGCTCGGACATCCTGTTCGCCTTTCGATCCAATCTTGAAATCGGGGTCATCAAGTCCCTGGGTTCACTCCTTATACTGTGGATGATGATAGAGCTCCTCCACACCCAGGTCCACCAGCTCAAGGGCGGAAAGTTCAATGTCCGAATTTTTGTCGATCTGGCCATGGTGGCATTTATCCGGAAGCTGTTCGTTGCCGCCATCGAGCATGAAGATCCGATCTCCTTTGCTCTGCTGCTTGGGGGTCTCCTTGTCCTGGGAGTTATCTACTTTTTTGTCGGCCGCTCCGACATGAAGTTGTAAAACCTTGCGGCCGCGACAGAACGCCGGATTTTTTCTGCTTACTTCATCTGTTATTTACTTTGTTGACTTTGAATAATGTCTTTTATCCTGGTTTGAACGCACCGCAAACACGCGGCTGCCTTTCCACGCGCTTCCTATTTGTATTTCCTCTATTTCACCTTTCCTGAAATCGAATCCTACTTCATTGGCCTGCGAATAAGTTGCCCTGTCATTACTCCACACCCAGTAACCGGTAGTCTTAAAAAGGGGTGACATGTTTGATTTGCCCCTGTCCTTAAGGTAAAGGGTTTTCAATTCATCTGACGTCGGAAGTCTCCAGCCCCCGCCATCCAATTTCAGGCCGTCTATAAATTTGGCGGCATCTGAAAAATTGCCTTTCTCATCAGGCCCGACGAACCACTCCAGACCGGTTTTTGTGTCCTTGATTATGCCGTTATCACAGACGATGAAATTCCCGTCACCGGCACTTTCGCCTGCCCTCTTTGTTCGGCTGTCAATGGTTTGGCTGGTTTCCAAGGCGGAAATATTGCGCGCGGCACTTCGGGAACGCACCGCAAATGCACGCCCGTTTTTCTCATCGAGTTCGATGAAGCTTAAATCTTTCCCGTACCCGTCAAAGAAGCTAAAGAGCATTGCCCTGCCGGAATCTTCTTTTCCCGACCATACATACCAGCCGGTCGTCTTAAAAAGAGGGCTTATGTTGCGCTTTCCTTTTCCTTTTTTGTACAAACTCTTTAATTCATTAATGGAGGGCATGCGCCACCCCCCGCCGCCTATATTCAAATTCTTCGCCAGGTATCTGGCCTCATTCCAGTCAATATTTCTATCAGGCCCTACAAACCACTCCAGACCTGTAGTTGCGTCCTTGATTATGCCGTTATCACAGGCGATGAAATTTCCGTCCCTGCCGGCTATTTTATTGTCTGACGGTGGCGGCACTTTTTCACTTTTTTCAGGTGCACGCTTTGCCGTGCGGATCTTTGTTTTCTCCTTTTTGAGTTCCTCTTTAAGCCTGTCTTTTTCTTTCATCAACTTTTTCATTTGAAGCAGTTCTTCCTTTTCACGCCGTAACTGCTCTATCTCCTCGGCGAGACGGGCGTTTTCACTTTGCATTTCCGATGACGCCCCCTGGGCCGCTGCTGGAGCGGGCTCTTCCTTTTTTGCGGGAGCCACGAACACAAAATCACCTCTGTCCAGGTTGGGGTTGTTGATCTTGCCGTATTGAGGGTGCTGCCTCCTGTGAGAGTAGTTGACCACCTTGTCCGAAAGATACATCCCCAGTTCGGAACCGGTAACGTACCCGTCTCCCGTCAAATCCGCATCCCCTTCAAGACCAAGCAGAAAGCACCTCTTGAACATGCTCCTGTCAGGCACCTGCTCATCTTCGTTTCCGGCGGTAATGTACTGTCGTACCGGCAACAAAGACTTCTCAGTAATGTCATCAGGCACCGCCCGAACCAGGGCGAACAGAGAGCCTGAAAAACAGGAATCAAAGAGCATCAGCACGTGCCGCGCCTTCATCCGCAGAGAGGCCGATTCTATGTCCCTCATGCTCACCGCATGGGTGGCAAATCCCAGAGGATCGGAACGCCGCAAAGGGCAGTCCCTCGGAACCAGATAACCCATCTTTGTCCCGTCCGCCAAAAGCTCGGTATCCCCATGGCCCGCATAGTAAAACAAAAGGGCGCGGTTTTCATTGCGTCCCATGGTGTACACCATCTCGTTTATCGCGGTATTAAGCTCCCTGCTCGTTGGATCGAGCACTACCTTAACCTCAAAACCGAGGTGCGAAAGCTTGTCCGCGACTTCGGCGGCATCGCTTTTCGCATAAGGAAGCTTCGGCCACTTATCGTAGTTACTCACCCCCACCACCAGGGCATGATATTCGTCATAGAGCTGCAGGGTCTCGCCACCATCCGAAACCACCTTGATGCCGCGGCTCACCCCATACACGGCGGAAACGCTTAAAACAGAGAATGCCGCCACCAGAAAAACCGAAACCATCCGTTTCATTTAGACACCCCTTTAGTTAAAAAGACACAAAAATCCATCTCTCTAATTAGAAACGGGGTCACCTTGTTACATGAGCGACTCCGGTTATGCCCATTGGTTCTTCTCCAAATTAGTTGGCAAAGAGGGTCCAAGGACCCAAGGATTAAATTAAAAGAGGCTGGTCAGCTCCGCTTTATGGTCCAAGGTCTTTATTCCAGCCGGATTTCATCGATCCATACCTTGTGAGATTCAGGTCTGCCCCCCCACGGTTTGTGACTTGTAACAAGGAACTCCAGCCATAGGACATGGCTTAGATCGGGATTTTGAGGATAATTTGAGGCATGCGTTTTTGTCCTCAATGAAGGCATGAGATCTTCAAAAAGAACCTCGTGCCTTTCCCACTTATTATCCGGTATGATCTTGATCTTATGAGTATATTCGGCCCTTCTATTGCCGTATGCCGCCTTTATATCTCCTCCGTAACAGTCAATGACCAGGTAAACAGGGTTAGGGTTTAAAAATATGGAACGGCTCTTTTCGCCTTTCAGGTAAAAGACAAGTTTATTGAACCTCGATAGATCATGGGCCTTGGATCGATCCTTATGAACCTTTTTGATCCTTGAGGGGGGGGATTTGCCTCCCCCGATAAGGGCAACGGCAGTTGATTTCTCGACAAGGTTGAAATCAAATTTCATTGAACAGGCGGTATTGTTTGCCCCCTGAGTTCGATCGACAGCCAGTTCGACTTTGCACTTGCCTTTTTGATAAGACCTCCAGGTATCATTAAAAGAACTCGCGAATAGATCCCCGTCTTCAAAGTCGTCTATCAGGAAAGACCCCTTGCCCTTTTTCAGATCGTTATAATTTGACCTGTCCGATTTGGGGATGTAGGCGGTTTGTGTCTTTTCCTCTGCGCTTACCACGCCCTCGACTTTCCCGGGCCGGTCATCCACCAGTTTCTCGATTCGCTCCAGGAGCTCCGTGTTCTTCTTTCTTTCCTCCCTCAGTTTTTTAAGTTCCTCGGCAATCAGGCTCTTTTCATCCTGATACGCCCCTGAAGCCTCGGCTTTTTCCTGGACATTCACAACGACAACAAAGATGAAATCCCCTTTGTCGAGTTTAGGATTGTTTATCTTCCCGTACTGAGGGTGCTGGCCTCCTCTCGAATAATTGACCACCTTTGTCTGAAGGTGCATGCCCAGTTCCGATCCGGTGATGTATCCGTCCTTGTTGAGATCGGCATCGCCTTTGATCCCGTCCAGAAACACCTGTTTGAACACCGAGGTGTCAGGCACCTGCTCACCCGAAGACCCTGCGGTTATGAACTGTCTTACCGGCATGGTGGATTTTTCGCTGATCTCCATGGGGGCGGCCCGCACCAGGTTGAAAAGGGACCCTGAAAAACAGGAATCAAAGACCATAAGAAGATGTTTCGATTTCACCTTGAGTGCCAGGGCCTCGATTTCCTTCATCGATATTGCCAGGTCATCGAATCCTATCGGGTCCTGATTTTTCAAGGGGCAGTCGCTGGGAATTATAAACCCCAGGCTGTTCCCATCCGCCAGATTCATGGTCTCGCCATGACCGGCGAAATATAACAGCAGACCCCTGTCCGACTCCCCGCCCGTCCGGTATGTTAATTCGGCCAGTGCCCTGTTCATCACTTTGGACGTGGGGTTTTTGAGGGTCTTAACGGTGAACCCGTAGCCCTCAAGAGATCCGGCGACCTGTTCGCAATCCTTCAATGCACCAGGCAGATCAGGCCACCCCTCCGTGTAATCACCCACCCCTACCACAAGGGCATGGTAATCCTTGTATAGATTAAAGGTTTTTCCCTTTTTACCGGTAATTTGTATCCCGCGTGACGCGGAAAAACAAAGCGCAGCACAGGAAAAAATATAGATCGCCACCAGGATAATGGTTTTATTTTTCATCGCAGAACATCTTTCAAAGGGCAAAAAATTTACAGAAAGGCTGTTCAAGGGGGATATTTAAGGATGGCGGGAGGAAGAGGTGATGATAAGCCCTTTTTTTAACGTGTAAGTGTAAGAAATTTCGCCTGATCTGTCAAACCCATGTTTTTCCAAGCCCACAAATAAATCCGACGAATAGCCGCCTCCCGAGCGGCATTGAAAAGTCGGTACGATAAGAAATTCTCCCGATTAGATTTCCGTCCGGAAACGGCTATTTTCAACAACCTCCGCGTAATTTCCGGACCGGCACCAGGCAGCAGAGGTGCATCAACCGATTACTCCTCTGCCTTTAAGATACGAAAGGGCCTCCATGAGCCCTCCGGCTGTGTGAGGTACCTGAGCGATGTCAAGCCCCATTTCCACCCCCGCCAGGGTTCCGGCAAGCATCACATCATTTAAATCCCCCAGATGGCCGATTCGAAACACCTTTCCCCGCACCTTCCCCAGACCGGTGCCCAGCGACATGTCGAAGCGATCCAGCACAACCTTTCTGAACTTGTCGGCATCATGGCCCTCCGGCATCATAACCGCGGTCAAAGAGTTGCTGTACTCCCGCTCATCAACGCAGAGTACCTCAAGACCCCAACCCCGCACGGCCCTCCTCGTGGCTTCGCCATGGCGGGCGTGCCTTACGAACACGTTTTCAAGACCTTCCTCCTCCAGCATGGAAATGGCCTCCCTCAGGCCGTACAGCAGATTGGTCGAAGGAGTGTAAGGGAAAAACCCCTTATCGTTGTTGGCAAGCATGGCTTGCCAGTCCCAAAAGGATCTGGGCAGACAGGCGGACCGTGAAGCATTGAGTGCCTTTTCACTCACCGCGTTCAGCCCCAGCCCGGGGGGTAACATGAGACCTTTCTGGGAACAGCCCACCGTCACATCGACACCCCACTCACCATGGTGGTAGTCGATTGAACCCAGGGATGAAATGGTGTCCACCATCAGCAGGGCCGGGTGCCCGGCCGCGTCCATGGCCTTCCTGATATCGGGGATACGGCTCGTCACCCCGGTGGATGTTTCATTATGGACCACGCATACAGCCTTTATCAGGCCTTTCGAATCATCACGCAACTTTTCTTCCACCACTTCCGGGTCTACCCCCCGCCGCCAGTCCATGGGGATAAAATCCACTTCAAGGCCGAACCTCTTGGCAATATCGGACCACAGGGTTGCGAAGTGTCCCGTTTCGAACATGAGGACCCTGTCCCCCGCAGACAAGGTGTTCACTAAAGAGGCCTCCCAGGCCCCGGTACCAGAGGAAGGATAGAGGATAACCGGAGACTCACTTTGAACGATGCGCTTCAGCCCCTCAAGCACTTCGTGGCCGAGGCGGGCGAATTCGGGACCACGATGATCGATTGTGGACCTGGACATTGCGCGAAGGACCCGGTCCGGCACATTGGTGGGTCCTGGAATCTGCAGGAAGTGTCTGCCACTTTTTCCCATTGTCAAAAAACCTCCTAATAGGTGATTTATTCATACAAGAAATTCTTCTCAAGTTTAGACACCCGGTTGATTGCCGGGTGAAATCCGCGGATCATCAAATTCCGGTTCCGCTTCTTATTCTGCGAATCAGATTGTACCCACACTTTTCCGTTTGAGTGTCTCACGATAGAACTGAGGGTCGGTGTCCCCTTCCGTTGAAATTACAAGCACTCGGGAAGATTCGTTCAAGCCGATCTCTTGGGCCGGTCCGGCATAATTCGCATTGCTCAGAAGTTCATAGACCAGTCCAGAGGTAACAGCCCCTGACTCACCTGATATCACGGGAAGATCGCCTTCAGGAGGTCTTCCGAGCAGGCGCATACCCTTTAGGGCCACCCTGTCCGAACAGGCGATAAACGCATCGGCATTGTCGCGCAGGATCTCCCAGGCTATATTGCTCGGCTCCCCGCATGCAAGTCCCGCCATGATGGTCGGCATATCCCCTGTAACGGCATGAGCCGCCCCGTCATCCGCGACCGAGGACTTATGAAAACATGCGGCCTCGATCGGCTCCACTACGCCGTACCACGGCCTTTCACCTTTTTTTAAGACGGCGCAGAGAACGGCCGCGGCCAGAGAACCGACCCCCGCCTGCACGAATATATGCGTGGGCCTTTCTCCTCCAAGCTGATCAAAGGATTCCGTGATCAAGGTAGTGTAACCCTGCATTATATAGGTCGGAATCTCCTCGTAGCCTGGCCACGACGTATCCTGCAGGAGCACCCACCCCCTATCATCTGCGTGTCTTGCAGCCAGCCTTACCGCGTCGTCGTAATTTCCATCTATAACGGATGCCTCAGCCCCGTGGCCCCTGATCGCATTAAGCCTAGCGGAAGAAGAGCCTTTCGGCATATAAACCACCGCCCTGCAGCCAAGCTTTTCAGCCGTCCAGGCAACCGCCCTTCCATGATTGCCGTCTGTCGCTGTAACAAAGGTAATCCCCTCACCTTCTCCCGAATGGCTTACGATCCGATCGAAGGTCAGATCCTTACTTTCTAGGCCTAATCTTTCAGCCGTCACCTTGCCTATCGCGTAACTTGCCCCCAGCACCTTGAACGCCTTGAGATCGAAACGCTCATTCTCGCTTTTTACCCACAGCCCCCCTATTCCCAGACGGCTCGCAAGCCCCTCCAGGCATGCAAGAGGAGTGGGACGATACCCGGGCAGGCTCCTGTGAAAACGGATCACGGACTTAAGCGTGCCCCCGGGCAGGACTTCATCGACCTTGCCATCCGGGCCGCTAACACGCCTGCTGTTAAATTTACAATGGATCTCACTCATATTTCAGAAACTCCCGTTATGCTCGCGCTGTGTAAGGCCGCCCCTCAAAAAGAACACCCACGTTATGAGTGTATCAGAGGGCCTGATTTATCTGAAAAGGATTCACCTGGATTCGAAAAATACATTGTTCAAATGCTAATGTCATCCATTTTGGCATCAAAAAAAGATAAAGCCGGGGTTATTTCACAGCCCCGGCCTTAAGACTTCATCCAGGCATAACCTATTGTCACAGTGACACTACCCGGTTTTGACATCCTTTAACAGATGATAGTTTTCCATAAAAAGGCTCACCACGTCAGGATCAAAATGCGCGCCGGCCTGATCCCCCGCATATGTTTCAGCACCTTTTCCTCAGGCCATGCAGCCTTATAGACGCGTTCGATAATCTTGAGTTTCTTTTCCAAAATGCGGGCAAGCCTCGCAAGTTCCATCGTCATCACCGTTACCCGCCCGGTATGGTCTTTTGTCTCCTTGTGCCGCAGATCCATTACGTGAATCCACCCGCACATTGTCTGTTCATAACTGTCGAGCAATTCTGAATTGGCCTTGGTTATAATGTTCATGGCCCTGTTAATGAGGAAGTACAAAAGCAGCCCGGTGACAAAAACGAACACCCATCCCTTGACATTCTGGGCAAATTCGATTTTTTCAGGTGTTTTGAGCATAAGGCACACAATCAGATCGGATATATATCCAGAGGACACCGACCACGAGATATATGAATACGATTCTATGTTCCGGCCCCAATTTCACCTGGATTATCTCCTGTTATGATTAATACCGGCTACCCCTTGACAGCGGCTATCGCCTCGATCTCTATCTGAAACCCGAAATGAAGGTCCCTGGTCGGTACCATTGCCCGCGCAGGACGGTGCGCGCCGAAAAATCTCGAATACACCTCGTTCACCCGAGCCCACAGCTCTATATCCGAAATATAGACCGTGGTTTTAACGACCTGATCCGTATCGCTTCCCGCAGCCTCAAGTATCCCGGCCATGTTCTTCAATGCCTGTCCGGTCTGCTCTTCAATAGAACCTGTCACTTTTCCCCCTGTCTGAGGGTCTATCGGCAGCTGCCCCGACACATAGACCATGCCGCCGTTTACTATCGCCTGAGAGTAATGCCCTGCGGGTCTTGGGGCATCTTGAGTGGAAATCTTGATCATTTTCTTCACAACCTCCTTTCCACAATAGAACCATGCGGTTTAGGGTAATACCCTCTCCAGGTACAAGGCCTGACGCGTGGTCAGATCCAAACCCAAATCAGTTTGACTGATTTACCTTACTTCGGGATATCAAGGCCCTCTTCTCTGCAATATTCAAAAAATCTCTCCTTGTACCAGTGGACGCCTTTGTAGAAGCCGAACCATTCCGATTCGATGAAGTCATGGGCCGGTTCCGCATCTTCCACTTTCCTTCTGTTGAAGCGCTCTTTATCATAATTGGAAAAGGCCTTTTTCAACCAGCGATCTTCCGAATATTCCAGCTCCTCTTCTCCTTCACCGTAATACCCGGCCGTTACAAGATGCTCCTTCCACGCCTTGATTCTCTGTTTATCCGTGCCCGGCCTCAAAAGAGTCTCAAAAAGGTCATAGAAGCCGGGGTTACTCACGGCAGGGTCAAGATACTTTTCGTGTTCCGTCAAAAACCTGGTAAGCCAGACCGCGATTCCCTTGAAAGCGCGGGTGTAACGCTCCCTGTTGCACTTTATTCCTGACGACTTTGAAGCCTCGGAAAATTCTTCACTGTAATCGTAATAGTATGACCAATCCACAAAGGGCAGGTCCGGGTACTCCATTGCCTGTCCGTGACCATAGGCCGGGCAAGCCGAATCAAAAAGGCGGTCAAAACGGTCTTTGGTAAACCACCGGAAAGTCTTGGAATCTTTCTCAAGGATGTGCATCCCTGAATGTCATTAACCTTGCTCAGCAGTCCTGAAAATCCTTGATGAGAAAAGGTGTCCGCATAGGCGTGAAGTGAAATGCCCAGCTTGACAAGGTCCCCGCTTTCAACCGCATTATCAAGTATCCGCCTGATCACCCGGGAGTTTTCCCTGCACCTCATTTTCTTGGGAAAACTGATACCCCGGCAGCCGGGGACAAAATGAAATGCAGCTGTATTTCCGATCATTGCCGAATAATTGAATGTCTTTATCCTGGTGTAGGAATGACAGGTCGCCATATTGAAAAAAGACGGCTTTCCATCCACCAGTGGAAGGGAGATATCTCCGGTCGGCTTTTCCTTAAGCCCTATTTGGTTTATCTTTGCATCGTCCACGAACTGAGAGGCGAATGCGATCCGGCCCGCACTCTTCTTTGTGAAGCCGCACGCCCTTGCAAATGAAAGGACCGCATAGTAATGCGCATCAATCTTCATCCCGGCCTCCTTTCTTTAGATATTTTGAGAACCCATACATTATTTTTTTTGCCAGGGCTGCAAAAGGTGAATGCGGCATCAATCAGTAATTAACATTTCCAGTTTCGCGATTCTTATCGGTAAAACCTGCTAATCGAGCCTGCAACAGCCCTCAATTTGCAACCGGATAAAGAGTTTGTTCCACGGTTAAGTGTCTGGCTGGAAAAATCAAAAGAGGTCTTTTTTGCACATTTTTATGTGCGCAGCGGCATAATATTGAAAACATGCATATGGAATAGTGCAAACCAGAAGAAAATTAAATTATTTCCGATATTTGACGTGCCAATCAATGCACATAAATATGTGCAACCTGATCTGAATGGTGTCCTTTTTTATTAAAGTATGGCAAATTAATGCACATAAAAATGTGCATTAAGATAATATACAGGCTTTTTTGTTTTTAATAAATATTTTAGCCTATTATAGAGCTGCATAAAATAAATGCAATCAAATTTTAACATTTTATTGAAAGCTTGCTGATGTATCAGGGATGATAAATACAGAACCCGCCATAATTGGGTCCATGCATAGGATCCCCTATTCCAGCAATATCGTCTGAGAATATCGGGAATAAGCCAAACAACATCCACGGCCCATCTGTCTGGTGCCGGTTGATTTTTTCCGGTTTTTCATTTATTTTCATATGAGGCTAAGGAAAACGTTCACCCGCATGCAGGAATCCGCGGATGAGCAGTGATTCAAATCTTTTTCATGGAGGAGGGATATGGCAAACTGCTGCGACATGAAAGAGGGAGATGTCTTTGTCTGTAATCTTTGCGGTCTGGAGTTAAAGGTTGCAAACCCCTGCAAATGCGAGACTGGCGAGGCCGGCTCATGCAATGTCCCGCTTCAGTGCTGCGGGCAGGAGATGGTAAAAAAAGTTTGAAGTCTTTTTACCGGACCCTTAAAAAAATCATACCCCTGACGATATTCCTGCTCATGTCTCTTTCAGCGGGCTTTATCGGCTCACAGTTCAGGCCGGGACAGTGGTATCAGACTCTTGTAAAGCCATCCTGGAACCCGCCTTCCTATATCTTTGCGCCTGTCTGGACGCTGCTCTATGTCATGATGGGTATTGCGGCCTGGCTTGTGTGGAAAGAAAAAAGGATAAAGGCCGTCTTTCCGGCGCTCCTCTTTTTCGTCATACAGCTCATCCTGAACACCATCTGGTCCTGTATATTTTTCGGGCTCCACAGGATTGACCTTGCCCTCTTCGATATTACCGCGCTCTGGGCGGCCGTGCTTGTTACGATGCTTATGTTCCGGAAAATCAGCAAAGCAGCGGGCATGCTTTTTCTCCCCTATATGGCGTGGGTCAGCTTTGCGGCCCTCCTTAACCTCCAGCTCCTGCGTCTCAATCCATAAGACAACGAGGCTTTCCCACAATAAGGAGAGAAAGTGAAGGGCACGGTTTTGCCAAACAGGCACGTAGTTTGCAGTGACTCGGGATTTAAATGACTTTCCTGCCTGCCCTGAAGCTCAACAGAGACCGGATTCGGAAGTACTTCGGCAAGCTGCCTGAAATTACCGGATCAACCCGGATTTACAAAGAGAAAGGACAAGAATGAAAAGTTGCAAGTACCTGCTTCTTTCAAACGCACTGATTGTCGGCAACATATTTGCCAATCTGCTTGGCTGGAAAATGGCCGCGACCTTATCCGAGGTCATGCTCCCCGATTACGCGAACGCCCTGGCGCCCTCTCTTGAAATAACAGGCCGCCTGATTACCATTACAGCATTCACTCTCATCCCTGCGATCATGTTCTGGTATGAACTTCCCTTCCGAAGGAGTCTGAAAAAGATCCTCACCAATAAACAGGTTGAACCAGGGGCACTTATGAAGGCCGGGAAAAGGCTCCTTAATGAACCATATCTGGTAGTAGCCATAGACCTTTTTGTATGGTGCTCTACGGCACTGATTTTTTCTGCCGTGATCTATTTGAACCAGGAGCTGAGGCATCTGGCACCGGGAGCAATGTTACGGGGCCTGGTTACCGGTCTTATAACCGTATCACTTGCCTTCTTCTACCTGGAGCATGTGCTTCAGCACCAGCTCGCACCTCTGCTTTTCCCGGAAGGCAGGCTGTACGACACCCCCGGAACCCTCAGGATAAAGGTCGGGACCAGGATAGCAGCCCTCATCCTCGCGGCGAGCATAGTCCCCCTTTCAGCCATCCACATGACCATACATGGCTCTCAAAAAGGCCTTCAAAGAGGAATTGAGCCCCTTCAGATACTGGAGAGGCTTCAATCGGTCATCCTCGTTGAAACCATAATCTTTTTGATTGCCGCGGCAGGGTTGGCATTTCTTGTATCGATCAACATCACGCGGCCCTTAAAGGAGATCATCAGCGTGCTGAGAGATGTGAGCAAAGGCATCCTTAACAGGAAGGTAAGGGTCAGCTCAAATGACGAGATAGGATACACGGGCGATATCATAAATGAGATGACGACAGGTCTCAGGGAAAAGGAGATGATCAAGGAGGCATTCGGAAAATATGTCTCAAAGGAGGTTCGAGATGAGGTGCTGTCGGGCCGCATCCCCCTTGACGGCGAGATAAAGGAGGTAACCATACTTTTCGCGGATCTGAGAGACTTCACGCCCATGACTGAGAAAAATGACCCGAAGGTGGTGGTCAGGATCGTCAACAGCTATTTCAGGGAGATGAGCGAGGCCATACAGGATAATGGGGGGCTGGTCCTCCAGTTTCTGGGTGATGAAGTCTACGCGGTTTTCGGGGCCCCGGTTTCAAGTCCGGATCACGCGGTAAAGGCGTTTCAGGCAGGAGTCGACATGAATAAGCGTCTGGTAGATCTCAACCGCTCCTTTGAGAAAAAAGGGCTGCCGATCCTTAAACACGGCATAGGCATCCATACGGGGCAGGCGGTTGCGGCAACCCTGGGAAGCCCTGACAGGCTTTCCTACCTTCTTGTGGGGGACACGGTCAATGTCGCGTCACGGCTTCAGTCGCTTACCAAGGAGCTGGGAACGGAGATGATAATATCAGGTGAAACCAGAAAAAATCTTGCCGATGAAGATCTCAGGGAAATATATCTCAGGTCCCTGCCGGCTACCGTTATCAGGGGGAAAAAGACCCCGATAGATATCTTCGCCGTTTCTTGAGCATATAAGAATGGATTGATCATCTCCAAAAGAGGTGATCCAGATGAAGCATTCTTTGCTCCGCTTACGCTTCGCTCAGTCCCGCTGCTTCGCAGTTGGCCCCCAGTTTCGAAGGGGATTCGAGTAAAGGACGAATAAATACCTGAGCAATACCTCACATAAAACAGGAGCCGGACAGTGGTAATGAAAAGGGCGATCAGCAGGCTGGTCATATTTCTCGTTATTCCGTTTATCATCATCTCTTTTACCGCTAAAGCCTCCCCGGCCTTTCAAAAACCGGCTATCGCCGATGAGACCTGCAAGGGGCTTGAGCTCAAACGGCCCGTTTCTCTCCCAAGGATGATCGTGCTGCCTCTTCAGTCTGAAAATCACGATTTTCATAATGAAACGGGTCTTGCTCTTCATTTTTATCTGAGCAATATTCTGGCGCTTCACACCGGACTGGACGAGTTCTGGTTCAGTTGGAGGATGAAAAGCCTTTTTCCCCATAAAGATGACCTTTTCGCGTATATCAGAGGCAGTACTCCTCTAAGCAACCCCGGCCTTCAGGCGGAAAAGCAAGGCATCAGGTACCTGCTTCAGGGAAAAGTCATGAAAACCGGAAAGGCCGTTAAGGTCTTTTTCGACCTCACGGATATTCAAAGAAGTGCTCATACCATGAAAACCGCTATTGAGATAAAAGATCCGGGCCGATTGGACCTTTTTGCGCTCGATTTCATAAGATGGCTCAAGGCATGCGGACTTTCCATGAGCCGGGATCAGGCTGAAAAGGCCATATGGAAAGAAGAGATATCTTTTACCGGGTTGTCATCTCTCGGCAAGGCCCTTGAGGATTATTACGCCCATTCCTATTGTCCGCCGGATGACATGCTTCAAATGGAAAGTTTTAATTCGGCCGTCAATCTCGCACCCGGTTCCTACATGGCAGCCGACCTGCTGGGGTGGGCGTTTTACAAAAACAGGCGGTACTCAGAGGCGCAAAGTCAATTTATCTCATCCCTGAAGATAAACCCTGCTGGCGCAGGCGCCTTAAGCGGCCTTATATGGTGCGCCGTCATGGCAGGCCATGAAGATGAGGGCTACCGCCTGGGACGCATACGAGCCCGGCTCAGAAACGAGCCCGAAGGCTACCGGCTGGCAATAATAGCGAACAGGTTCGGGAACATTGCTTCAAAGGCGGGAGAAAGGGACCGTTCCATCAGGATGTATGAAAAAGCCGCCGGATGTAATCCCTGGAAGAGCATCTATCTGACCAAACTGGCCTCGGAATATTCAAAGATCAACAAATATGAAAAGGCATTGAGGGTCCTTGATACGCCCCCTCCCCTTCCCTGGCCGAAGATGGAAAAAGAGAGGCTTCAGATAAAAAGGGCTCAAATACTTGTCAGATACGCCATGTTTTTAAAAAAATCGGAGAAATATAAAGAGGCCCTTTCCCGGCTTGAACAGGCCCTTGAGATAGAAACGAATAAAAAGGCCTCGGATATCATAAGACATATGGAGGATATAAGGGCTGAAATGCAGGATAAAAAACGAGGGCGAGGAAGGCCGAATGACAACCTGTAGACGGTTGAGTTTAGGCAAAAGGTTGTTTATTAAAGTGCCCATCTACAGATATATGAATTGTCACGGCTAAGTTTCCAGGTCGCGGCCATCAAGCATCCTGCCGCCTCTCAGATACATGCCCTGAGGGTCTATCCTTTTTCGCAGCATTTCCAGTTCCTCTTCCGTGGGTGATTCAAGGGCGCTGACATCATCCGCTACCCGGAGATCCCACTGGACATTTTCTCTTATATCTTCAATGGAAAAACCGGGATTGAACCTTAAAAGAATCATTTCACCCTGCTCGTCAAATCCGAAAAGACCCATGGTGGTCACAACGGCAAAAGGTCCCGTACCGGGTCTTAGACCCGCCTCCTCACGAGTCCCTCCCCCCTCAAGAAAACCGGGTGTGGTTATGAAATCAACCTTTTCAGGGAACCTGCGCCTTTCATGCTCCATGATAATTATCGTCTTTTCAGCAAGGCTTCCCAGATCGCAGCCCCCTCCGCTTCCGCCCAGTCTCACCCTGGGAGATCCGTAATCCCCGAAGCATGTCGTATTGATATTTCCGAACCTGTCAATCGATGCGGCAGCCAGAAGCGCCATATCCGCCCTTCCCGCGTGAAGCACCGCACCGAGCGTGTCAAAGGAGCCCCCCAGGAGCACCGAGCATGAATGAAGGGTGGGATCCACCGTAAAAAGAGGCACCCTTTCAGGCAGCTTGCCCATGACCACTCCGCCTTCGTGGCATATCACGGAATCGGGGGCATGAAGAGCCTTTGCCAGAAGGGCGGCCACTATAGGCCACTGTGTTCCCACCATCAATACGGCGTCGTTTTGAATGAGACGTGCGGCGGTTATAACCATCCGCTCAATATCCGTTGAAGTTCTACCGGTCATTGTCTTCGGGGAAATGGCGCGTCAATCTGCCGTAATCGACAGGTTCCGAAATAAAGGGCTCCGGGATAAGCGATCTGACCCGCCTATCCCCCAGAAGCCTCAGATACTGCTCCCTTCCTGAGACATTTAACACCCATTTATCGAGATATTGCTCAAAGTCCTTTTCAGTGGAGGTCTTTGTTCCGTAGTAGGCGTAGTATCTCCAGTCCATGTCATAGAAGCCTGCAACGGATGAAGGGTGCGCCCCCCAGGGCTCCTTTACCACCGCATTCACCCTGAAGGAAGGGATAAGGGTCCGGTTGGGGTCCCGCATGATCGTCTCTGTTTCCACTATCTCTTCCGCGCATATGATAATCTTATCACAGCTCAAAAGCCCGTATTTCGTTTCTCCCATTATTCCCCATGCCTGCGCGTTTCCGAACGCGTCGCAGCGCTGCACCTGCACTATTCCCAGATCGTGCCTGATGGGAGGCACGAGGCAGACCCTCTCACCCGTGAAAGGGGAATGTTCGAACCTGAGCCTGTTTTTCGCCCCGCCCGGATTTTTTTCACTGTCAAAGCCTGTTCCAAGGAGCGTCTTTGCGGCCACATAGGGAAGACCCATGGCACCGGCGTAAAAGGCCAGATTCAAGGCCAGTACGGAATACTCCTCCAGGCCTATGGTTCGGGGAATGCCTTGTATAACGGAGCGGGAAAAGCAATGGGCCTTGAGAGGAACCGGATTCCACACAAAGGCGGTTATCAGATTCTTCACGACCCCCGCGCCTATCATCTGATCCGCCAGGGTAAGGCCGACACAGGTCGAAAGAGTCAGGTCTTCCGTTTTTTGCCTGATTATCTCATGGGCCGCGGCATAGGGCTGGAGCTGGGTGAACCCACCCATATAAAGGGCTGATCCGTCTTTGACGTATTCCTTGACAGCCTCCGACATTGACATCAGTTTGTTTTGATGGGCCATGTTTTGCGGTCTCCGTTTAGAGACATGCTTTATGGGAAAAGGGGTGAAATCCTTACAAACCGGGCAAGCAACTTACTGTAAGTCGCATATACCTCCTGAAAATTCAAGTATTTTGGCCAAAGTACCGGCAAAGCACGCACCGGCCGAATGATACCGCTAACGGAACAAAGAAGAAATAAGAATTCCTTTTACAAGGCCGTTAAGCTTGAACAATGGCGCTGATATAGTATAATCGTATATTACGGAAATCGGATAAATAAATTCAACTTTATCAGGACACTCATTCCTATGAATAAAAAAAACCTTTTCAGAATCCTGATAATATATCCTCCCCTGATAAATCCGTCCGCACCCCCTCCGATTGGTGAATCGCTCCGGATATTCGATCAAGAGGGCCTCACAACGGAAAGATACGACGCGGGTATCGATTTTTTCAAAAACCATCTCTTTGATTCCAAAAGGTTCGAACGGATAACAGGGCTGATAAAAGAAAAAGATAAATCAGGTGTATTTGAAAAAAGGGATGATAAAACAAGGACAAGGGTATTTGAGGTATTAGAATCCGGGGAAAAGTTTAAGCAAAGGATTGTTCAGGCAGGAAGAGACCTTGATTTCTTCAAAAGTCAGGATTTTTACGAACCTTCTTCGTATATTACAAAGGCCTCAGAGATAGAATCACTTTGTGATGATCTTTCCCTTGCCTTTTATCCTTCCCGCATCCATTGGAACGGATTTTCAAGCCCCGACATCTTTGAACCGAAAGGACTTGCCGATCTTGTCCAAAATCCGGAGAAAAACCCGTTTATCGATTTTTTTGAAAAAGGCATGGATTTATCCGGCATCGGCAAATCAGACCTTTTGATCCTCGATATATCCGCCCAAAGCCAGATCCCCGCTTCCCTTACCCTGTCCGGCATATGCCGCAAAAGGGGATTTGCATGTCACATCGCCCTTATGGGTGATCCGGCGCTCCTGGAAAAGGCAGTGGGGTTTTCAGGAAGCCTTGTCCCGCCAAATGATGAGAGGGCGCTGTCAGTCCTGCTGGAAAAACTTGGTTTCAAAAAACGACCCGTCAATTATTACAAGAAGACAAGGGGGCTGCCGGCGGGGGGCTATCTCTGTCCTGAAAAGGTTATCGAGGCCGGCATGGGCGGTTCACGCGGAAAATTCCTCGATAGTCTGATTTCCGAACCGGGTGCTGATAAAAAAATCAGCGATATAAAAGATATCCTGAACATCCATAAGGCCATACGGCCCTCATGCGCAACCGGACTTTCGGGCCAGTGTCAACCTTTCTGCATTGCCGTCGAATCCCCGCTTGAATATAAGCCCGGCAAAGACGTCCTTTCCGCCCTTTTCAGCTCCGGGGTAAGACTCATCAAGTGGCACGCGCCCATGGACATGCCTGCGAGCGGCCCGGGATCCCTGACAAAGACTCTGTGGTCCGCCTCAAAATGCGGAATCTGGAATCACTTGGTAACATATGAAAAGGCGAACCCGGAACTGCTGCAGGGTCTTTTGAATTACGCCTCAAATAATCCTCATTACTGTCACTCCTGGGCAACGGTGGATTCCTCCGATACAAAGTCCGGCCGGACATTACATCATATCGAATCAGAAGAGCCTCCATACGGCAAGGTAACGCCTCTGCCCGGTTATCCGTTCTGGAGGGGATGCATGGACATCTTTCACCTGCTCGTTCATATAAACAGGAGCGGCACAAAGAAGGTCATGCGCTGGAGGATCGATGAATCAGGCACTTCAATCGATACCATAGGCGAAGGCATTACTTACCACTATAAAAAACCGGAAGATTTATCACCTCAATCGTTTGAACAGATATGCCTTCTGGTTGAGGCGGGAGGCGCGGTAGGCGCAAAGTGGATAAGACATAATCTTGAAAGGGCATATCTCATAGGTTTTGCCATGGAAAAGGGAGCCATAGCAGGCACTGTCAGCCTCAAGAACCCGAGGCGGGAATTTATCGAATATATGAAAGGCAAGACCGGGATCGACCTGGGCGATTTTGTCGAACGGGGCTATAACTCCGCAAGACCGCAATACAGGGGCCTTGGAATCGGAAGCGTTCTGGTAAAAGGCCTTACCGAAAGGGTGGGCGAAAAAAGGCTTTATTCCACCATCAGCTCGGACAATCTCGTGGCGCAGGAGATTGCGCGACGGACCGGGACAAAGAACGTGGCCGTCTATTACAGCGAGCGACTCGGCAAGGATGTCGGGGTATGGATACCGCGCTGGATGCTCAATGATTGATAACGGGATCACCTTTTACGGACCAAGAAATTTCTTTGGCACCCGGCACATTTCCTGATATAACCAAGCCAGGAACCTCATGGGAATATCTATCGGAATAATTTCAGCAAGAAACGCCGGCTACCACCCGAATATGCGGTTGTCGGCAGCCGCGCGCGAGCGAGGACACGGCGCCATACTGATAAATCCGTACACGGCCTGGTCGGGGCTTATTAAGGGCGATCACACCCTTTTCGGTGACCTTGAAAAAGGCAGGCCTGATATCATAGTGCCCCGCCAGGGCGCACAGGTAAGGGATTCATGCCTGGCCCTGCTTCGTCATCTGATTCTAATGGGAATCCCATCGGCCAACGACTTTGAAGCGGTTCTTGTTTCCAGAAATCAATATCTCACGCTTCAAAGTCTTGCCGGTGCCGGGATTCCGGTCCCGGACACGATGCTGGCGAACTCGGAAGACGTGCTCATGAAAGCGGCCGATCATATCGGCGGCTACCCCTTTGTGGCAAAACAGGTGAGCGGCAGACAGGGGCAGGGAATAATGCTTGTCCGATCAAGGAAGGACTGCCGTGATATAGCCACAAATCATCTCGATATCAACAAAGGCATCCTTCTGCAAAAATTTATTCCGCCCCAAGGCAGAAAGGACATAAGGGTCTTTGTCCTGGGAGATAAAGCGGTTGCATCGATGGAGTTAAAACCGAAACAGGGCGATTTCCGTGCCAATTACCACCTTTCAGGCATGAGCAAAGGGATTGAAATCGGCCCGCAACTCTCTCGAATTGCCGTCAAGGCCGCCTCGGTGATCGGACTCGACATAGCCGGAATCGATATGATCGTCGATGGAAACGGTAAAAGCCGTGTGGTGGAGGTAAATTATTCTCCCGGCTTTAAAGGCCTTGAAGCCGCCACAGGCATGGACATCGCAGGCATGATAATAGATCATGTACACCTGTGTTATTTAAATAAAAGAGGCACTGCAAAGACCGCTTGAATCGATAGGCCCCGGTTTTTTATCGGCCTTCACCTAACCGCCCTTCAGCCTGCTGACAGGGACCTCGTTATTAGTAAAAGGAGATACCGTTGCGGATATCGGACCTGAGTCTAACAAAAAATGAAACCGGAATCAGGGCATCGGCCAGGGTTGAATGGGAAGACTGTGAACAAGCCGGTCAGGAAGTGTTTATAGAGACTGAAAAAGAGTTTGAAAAAGATATATCCCTGAACCCACACAGTTTTCTTATAGGGTGTATCCTTCCCGCACTCAGGCTGGGAGAGAAAAGAATTTCGATTGAAGGCCGAATCTGTCCGGCCCTGAAAGAGGGGCTTGAAACCGTTGTGGCGGTAATCAGGCACTGGAACGGCAGCGCGTACGGTCCTATTAACATAGAATGCAAAATCCGCGAAAAGCCTAGCAGGGAAGCAACGGCCAAAAGGCATGCCGGAATATTTCTTTCAGGGGGAATCGACTCCCTTGCATCATTAAGGACGAACAAACTAAATTATCCCGACCGGCATCCCGGAGTGACAAGGGACTGTCTCTTTGTTCATGGTTTTGATATCGGGGGTGTAAAAAAAAGGGGGACCAAATACCACGTCTTTGAAAGGGCCAAAAAGGCCCTCAAGAAGATTTCCGAAAACGCCGGCACGAGACTGATACCGGTCTACACCAACATAAGGCACCTTTGCGATGAAAGGGAGTTCTGGCAGAATGATTTTTTCGGCGCGGTCCTGGCCTCCGTTGCCCATTGCTTTGATTCGATACTTGAAAGGGTCTACGTCGCCTCCTCCTATGATATCCCCAATCTTTCTCCCTGCGGCTCTCATCCCCTTATCGACCCGGAATACTCCAGTTATGAACTTAGGATCATACACAGAGACCTGTCCCTTTCAAGGCTTGAGAAGCTCAGAATCGTCGCCGGATGGGACGAGGCGCTTCAGAATCTGAGGGTCTGTCTGGCAAATGTCCCGGACAGGCTCAACTGCGGAAAATGCGAAAAATGCGTCCGCACCATGACAGGTCTTCTGGCCATAGGCGCACTTGATAGATGCGGCGCATTTGCCGAAAATGACGTCACTCCCGAACATTTCGAGGCATTTAAGATAACGATCAGGCACAGGGAGCCCTTTTACAGGGAGCTGATCCAACCGCTTAAGCATATAGGTCGAAAGGACCTTATCGATATGATTGAAAAAAAACTATGCGAGTAGGATACCGGTCTGTTCGAGGATTCTTATTCGCCGTGCTAGAGTCTGCCTGCGGGCGACTTGATCCGGTTTGCCCCAACTATTAATGGATGTTCGATTAAGCCACATAAAATAATCAGGGAGCGGAAACAATGGTCGACGGAAAGGTAACATACCGAACAGAGGGCTCGATAGCGGTCGTAGAGATTAACAACCCCCCCATGAATACCCTTGCCGAAGATGTAAGAGACGACATAGCCCGGGTATTTGACGAACTTGACGAGAAAAAGGATGAAATAAAGGTGGTTATCCTTACCGGTGCGGGAGAAAAGGCATTTATCGCGGGGGCCGACATCAGGGTCTTCACCGATATCACCCGTGAAAGCGCAAGGCTCAGGCTCAAGAGCTGGAGATTGAGGCAGCTCAGGATAGAAAATTTCGAAAGGCCCGTAATCTGCGCGATAAACGGATTCTGTCTGGGAGGGGGACTTGAATTGGCGATGTGCTGTGATATCAGGATCGCGGCCTCTCACGCCAAACTTGGTCAGCCCGAGATAAATCTGGGGATCATCCCCGGTTCAGGGGGCACTCAGAGGCTTTCAAGGCTTGTCGGGGAGGGTATCGCAAAGGAGATGATCTATACGGGCCGGTTTCTTGACGCGCAAGAGGCAAAGGCGATCGGTCTTGTGAACAAGGTCGTGCCCATGGAAGATCTAATGGACGAAGCGATGAAAACCGCCGGGATACTGGCTCAAAAGCCTGTACTTGCCTTAAGGGCGGCAAAAGAGGCGGTGCATAGAGGATTCAGCATGCCGGTCGAGCAAGGTCTGAGACTTGAATCAGACCTCTGGTGCTCACTCACCGGTACCGATGATCAGAGAGAAGGCGCCGCAGCGTTTCTGGAAAAACGAAAACCGGTGTTCACCGGAAAATAACAATCGGGTTGTTTCATGTCAGGGCGGGGTGGCGTTGGACGCCTCTGCAGAAAAGGAGAAGCCGGCTATGATTTCCCTTGTTTTGACCTATGTTTTCTTTTCCCTCATGCTCATTGTTTATGGAGCGCAGGTCTGACCCTTTATACACGGCCTCGGGTATATAAAGGTCTCCATAAATTTAATGATAGTACTGTTTCTCGTTGTTCCCTTTAGATTCCGCCTTCACATAAAGGCATTGAGACTCCTGCGTGAAGAGAGCCACACGGACAGCTCGATTTACCGCCTTCCGTGGAAGGAATTTATCCTCGACTTATCTGCGTGGTTTTCGATCGGCATATTACTGAGCGCCCTTTATATCATATTTTACGGGGCCCCCGTTACAACCGGAGTCAGTATAATTGTGGCATGCCTGTCCTTCGGGCTTTTCGGAGGTATGTTGAGCCTTCTTTCCGCGGAAAAGGAAATCATAGTCAAACTTGAATCAATCAGCTTTGACAAGATTATCATGCCTAAGAATTCCTTATCGGTAAGCAGGAAGATGCTCTTTCTTCTTTTCACCATGCTCACGGTAATGGGCGCTGTAATAATACTTCTGATAATAAACGACATAAACTATCTTCTCAAAAACAAACACGCCCTTAACACCGCCATCTATTCCGGAATATTCAAGGAGGTCATTTTTACCCTTGTCGTCCTTTTGTCGGTCACTTCGGTAATACTCGGCCGTTACTCATCCAATCTGAAGCGTGTCCTTCAGGTCCACATGAACGCCCTTGAAAAGGTGAGCATGGGCAATTACGACATGCAGATCCCGGTCGTGAGCAGCGATGAATTCAGCATCATAGCCTCAAAGACAAACGACATGATAGAAGGGCTCAAAGACAAGGAGTACTGTGAACTGACATTCGGTAAATACGTGACTCCTGAGATAAGCACCAAGATACTCAGGGGTGAGATATCCACCGAAGGGGAATTGAATGAGGCGACCATCCTCTTCTGCGACCTCAGAGGATACACACCTTTTGTAGAGAAAAGAGATCCAAAGGAGGTGGTAAAGTTCCTCAATGACTATTTTTCGGAAATGGAACATACCATAAGGGGACACAACGGCATCGTGCTCCAGTACATCGGAGACGAAATAGAGGCGGTTTTCGGGGCCCCCATTGAAGAACCCGATCACGCGGACAAGGCGGTCCAGGCGGCGCTTGAAATGCGCGAACGACTGGAGTCGCTCAACGACAAAAGGCGCAGTCTGGGAGAAGAGCCTATAAGGCACGGCATAGGGATACACACGGGCGTTGTTCTTGCAGGCAGTGTGGGAAGTCCCGAACGCCTCGTTTACGCCATGGTGGGAGACCCGGTGAATCTCGCATCCAGGATACAGGACCTGAACAAGAGGTACGGCACGGACATACTCATAAGCTCCGCCACGAAAGAGCTTTTAAAGGCAGGAGGATTAAACCTGGTCGGTCTGGGCAAGACTTCGATAAAAGGGAAAAGCGAGGAAATAGAACTCTACAAAGTGCTTTAATAAGGATCGGACATGGGTTTTCCATGATATAACGAATGCATTGAGGGGCTTTGCCGTCGCCCCTGGAAATTGACACTGAAGGATTTCACAGTGCGATCCGGAGAATTTCAGGCAAAAACCGTCCATTTGGATTTAATTTCAGGGAGCTCTTATGACAAAAGCTTTGGGCAGATGGTTCAAGGTTTATGAGGATGAAATCTCCCTTTTCTTGTGGGCGACACTGCTTCTTTTTCTGATTCGAAACGCAAACATACTTTTCAATAATTTCGCCGAAACCGCCTTCCTTAAAAGATACGGGGTTGAATACCTGCCCATAGTCTATATGGTAAATTCGATTACCACCTTTATTATAATGGGTTTTATGACCGGAATCATGGCCAGGGTTTCCGGCACCAGGCTCATGATGCATATGCTCTTTGTTTTCGGGGGCTCAATCGCATTCCTGCGATTTGTCATCCCCTTGGGCATAGATCTGCTCTACCCCCTTCTGTTCATATTAAAGGCGCAGTACGAGGTCCTGCTGGCCCTTCTATTCTGGAATCTCGCAAACGACCTCTTCAATACAAGGCAATCAAAAAGGCTGTTCCCACTGATAACGGCGGGAGGGGTCCTGGGAGGGGTTGTGGGCAGCTTTGCCACGCCGTTTCTGGCAGGATTGATCAGCATGGACAATCTCATGATTGTCTATCTGGTAATAAGCGTACTGGGCGCCCTTGCCGTCAGGAGGATGGGGGTCCTTTTTCCGACGCTGCTCATTTCCACAAAGAGGGCGGATAAGAAAACCCGGTTTTCATCCCTTGAGGAACTGAAGAAAGTCGTTCCCCTTATCAGGGAGTCCAAATTAATCAAGATACTTATAGTCATCACCCTGATGCCGAACGTGGTGATACCGATAATGAACTATCAGTTCAACTTTGCCATTGACCAGACCTTTGCCAGCGAAGGAGGCATGATAATCTTTTTCGGCTATTTCAGGGGGGTGCTGAATATCATAAGCCTGATCATTCTACTTTTCGTGGGAAGGATATACGGCAGATTCGGACTACCCCTGGCCCTCATGTTTCACCCCTTCAACTATATCATTGCATTTATGGCGTTTCTGCTCCGTTTTGATGTCTTCTCCGCGATGTACGCCAGGATATCCACCAACGTACTGAGGACCACCATTAACAACCCGGCAAGGGCCATACTTATGGGTGTATTTCCAAAATCGTACCGGGCGGTTATCTTTCCCTTTTTAAGGGGTACGGTTGTCAGGGTCGGGATTCTCGCGGGCTCGGGTTTCATAATCGTCTCAGAGGGATTCATTCATCCCAGGTACCTTTCTCTGGTGGCGGTTGTATTCGTAACGGCCTGGATGATCGCGACCATTTCACTCAAGAGGGGATATGCGGGGGTTGTTTCGGAGCTGATATCAAAGAATATGCTGGATCTCAAATCGATTGAAAAGGAAGATATCGCGCCTGTTTTCAATGACAGGCAGACGCGGCTTCAGCTGGTTGAGGAACTTCGGAATTCGCAGGGAGAAGACACCCTGTGGTATGCGGGGCTCCTCAAATCACTCAAGTTCAAGGATCTGGATTCCCGGATTCTGCCCCTGCTCCAAAAACAGGACGTCAAAACCAGGGCGGCTCTCATAGGCATGATTTCGGATAAGGCGGGAGAAGAAACCTTTGAGGTATTAAAAGAGTTTACCGATTTCAACAATCCCGAGATCATGGCCGCCATAATCAAGACGGCGAATCGTGTTTCCCCTGAAAATTCCCCTGCCTTCAACCGGCAGGTATTTGAAAAAAGCGCATCTCCTGAAGTAAGGGCATACGCACTCACAGCTCTTTACCGCAGCAGACCTGATGATTTCAGACAGGTGATCGAATCATGGCTTGAATCTCAAAAAGAAGATGAGAGGACGGGAGGAATCATTGCGGCAGGTGGTTCCGGCGACGCATCATTCACTCCAAGGCTCGAGGAGTTGCTCAAGGCCGGTCCGGAAAACAGAGAGGTCCTGATTCGCCTTTTCGAATCACTTAAGCTGCTGGGAAGCGAAAACCTCAACGATCTTGCCCTCGGTTACCTCAAACACCCCTCTGAGCCGATCCGGAAAGCGGCGCTCAATTCCTTTGAAATCACGAACAAAAATGACCTTTCAATCGGCATCGAAATGCTGGGAGATAATTCCCGGGCGATCAGGAACCTTGCAAAAGAAAAGATCCAGGACGCACCTTTCCAGGATCCCCAGATTCTTGTGGAATCCCTTATTATTCCCAGAAAAATCGTAAGGGACGGGATCTATGACATTCTCCTTTCCCTCAATATAAAGGACCTGGATATCTTCCGTTTCGCCCGCATGCAGGTGGAAAAAAGCTACAACTGTCTGGCAGAACAGGAGGCCCTTCGAAGGCTTCCCGGGGACAGCAAAACAAGGATGCTCATTGAGCATATCGGCCAGAGAAAATCCCTTTACATTGATAACGTGCTCAGGTGCCTGGCGGCAAAGGATAAATCAGGAAAGATGAGGATAATATGGCGAGGTATTACCTCCTCCAACTCGCGCATCAGATCAAACGGCCTGGAGGCCCTGGACGACCTGATTGACTCATCCCTTTCAAGAATCATGATGCCCCTGCTGGAGGATCAGCCGGCAGCCGGCAGTCTTGAAACAGGCAGGAAATATTTCAAGATCCCCGGTTTTGCACCGGGCGGAGACGCAATTTTTTCACACCTTCTTAAAACGGAAGACTGGGTAACGCTTTTGATAACCCTCTCTATTATTCAGGAAAAAGGCCCGGGGAAAATTGACTGGGAAATCATCAATAATCTCTCGGATAACAAAAACACTCACGTGCGGTTTCTGGCCGAAAACCTGATAGCAGGCCACGGCAACGACCCATTGGACAGGGGGATACCTATGGAAAATCAAACGAGTATTCCGGACAAGGTTCTTTATCTCAAAAGAATCGATATATTCCAGGGACTCTCTGTGAATGAACTGGCGGCGGTGGCTTCCGTAACCGAAGATATCGTTTATCCAAAAGAGGAGACAGTTATAAGAGAAGGTGAACAGGGCGAAGACATGTACCTTGTAATAGAAGGTGAGGTTGCGGTTCTCAAGGACTGGGGGGAAAAGGAAACGCTTGAACTCGATCATATAACGGCAGGTGACTATTTTGGAGAAATGGCACTCATTGAAAACACGGTAAGATCCGCCACTATCCGTACCCTGAGTGAATGCAGATTCCTTTTTCTTCACAAACGTGAATTTGAGGAAATCGTAAAGGAATATCCTCAGATCGCCCTTCACATATGCCGTGTATTGAGCGCGAGATTGAGAAAATCCCATGAAAAACTGAAAAGATATGAGATGAGATAGGACTTGTTTTTTTGGCCCGGTACTTTTAACCCTGAAAAAGGTGTGATCATGCAGATTAAAATACACCGAACTCTGAAATATTTTATCATGGTCTTTTTTTTGACGGGGGCCCATTTCAGCTTTCCGGGTCAGTGCGAGGCTGATCAAAGGGCCCTTAAAAATTCAATCGGCATGGAATTCCTCCTTATTCCAGGTGGCACCTTTACAATGGGAAGCCCCCCCGCCGAGGGGGGTGACCCGGGGGAAATCCAGCATAAGGTTACGATAGGCAGGCCATTTTATATCCAAAAAACCGAAGTCACTCTGGGCCAGTGGCGGGCAGTCATGGGCAGGCGGTTTTTCTTCCCGAGAAAGGGCGAGGATAATATGCCGGTTGTAAGGGTATCCTGGTATGACTGCGTGGATTTCATTGAAAGGCTCAACAAAAAGGGCAACGGGTATTACAGGCTCCCTACGGAAGCGGAGTGGGAATATGCCTGCAGGGCGGGCAGCAGTGATGCATATGCGTGGGGGGATGTCCTTGATTGTACAACGGCTATGTTCTGCAATAACAGCCTGAAGGGAAAGAGTTGTGTCCAATATTTCAGGTCCAGGGGGCTTTACTCAGATCAACCGGCCCCTGTAGGAAGCTTCAGCCCTAATGCATGGGGCATATACGACATGCATGGGAATGTGTGGGAATGGTGTCACGACCGATACGGGGATTACCCTGAAAACCGGGTCACTGACCCTTGCGGACCTAAAGATGGTACCAACAGGGTTCGCAGGGGTGGGAGCTGGTTCGGTCCCGCTGAAAGGTGCAGATCGGCCAATCGAAACTCAGGTCACCCGGCAAGCAGATTCAGGACCACCGGATTCAGACTTATATGGTGTGACAAGCCCGACTGTATCTGCCTGGAGGAACACCAGGCAAGGCACAGATGGATAGACGAAGACCCGGACGGCCCTTAGAAATCCAACTGTTCCCGATTTTCCCCGTGCCTTAAGATCTTGAAATTCGCAATCCATGCCATATTATGCCGAAAGCGCTTAGTGGTAGAACAGGAGTTGTCTTATGAAAATCGCATTTGTGATGGACCCCCTTAGATCTATTGAACCCACGAATGAAACCACCAGTCATCTCATGTATGAATGCAACCAGAGGGGGCACAGTGTGTATTTTCTGGAACCCCATGATGTCTACATAAGAAAGGATGAAGTAGTGGCCAGGATGAGAGACATCTCGGTTACCCGCGATCTTTCCATGAAAAAATACTGGCGTTCAATAATTCAGTGCACAAAACGGGAGGAGCTGATATTTGAAACCCTCACCGATCTGGACGCCCTGTTTCTTAGAAAAGACCCTCCCCTTGTCTATCAGTCATTGGAATTTCTGTCCCTTGTCAGAGACAAGGTGTTTATCATAAACGACACCCTTGGACAGATTCTCGGAAACAGCAAACTCTATACTCTCAATTTTCCCGAAATCATCCCTCAAACGCATGTGTCCAGGGACCCAGGAAGGCTCAAGAGGGTAATCGAGGGGTTCGGCGGAGCAATGGTGGTCAAACCCCTTCAACGATACGGAGGAGAGGGGGTTATCAAGGTAAGCACAAGGGATGAGGAGAATCTGATCTCTCTGACAAACTACTACGTGAAGGCATACAATGCCTACCACAGCCGGGAACCTATAATGGTGCAGGAATATCTTGATATCGTAAAAATACAGGGAGACGTCAGGATATTGCTCTTAAACGGTGAAATTGTGGGCGCAATGAGGAGGAAACCAAAAAAGGGAGACTTCAGGACGAATATCCATGCCGGGGCAAAGGCATACAAGCACAAGGTCACTGAAAAGGAAAAACAGATCTGTCTTATCATAAAGGACCGTTTGATAAAGGATGGCCTCTTTTTTGTGGGCATAGACGTCATAGGAGACAAACTGGTTGAAGTAAACTGCGTAAGCCCCGGAGGGATACCCCGGATAAACCGGCTTGACGATGTAAAAATCGAACGGGATGTGATAGATTTTATCGAGGAACGGGTCAGGGATTTAAATCGCGGTCACAAGAGATAGTGTGGAATCCGAAAAGAGGGAAGAGCCATAGGAATCTTATCTGCCGTAAAAGAATATCATGAACCTATGAATAGGCGCCTTGCTGCCCTGATCATGATCATCCTCTGCACCTTTTCCTGTACCGTGGAAAACAAAGGGCTGCCGTTAAAGATAGGTCTTTCGGAAGAACCGAGGACACTCAATATCTGGTTTGCAACCGACGCCAACTCCGGGAAGGTGCTCTCGCTTATCTATCAGCCCCTTTATTTAAGGGACCCTGTTTCACTCAAAATGGTGCCGTGGCTGGCGGAGCAGATGCCTCAATTTGATCCCGCGAATCTGTCATACACCGTCAGGCTCAGGCATGCGAAGTGGTCGGACGGAACCGATGTAACCTCGGAAGACATAGCCTTTACCGGAAATCTTATCAAGGATTTCAAGATACCCAGGTTCAGATCCAGGTGGGAGTTCATAAAGAGGATCGAGACCCCTGACAAACGCACCGTAAGGTTTTTCCTTACCAGGCCCAAGGCCGTTTTTCTGAGCAGGACACTAACCACTCCCATCGTCCAGAAAAGGCAATGGGCAAAGGTGGTTCAAAAGGCCGCAAAGAGCATGAAACCCTTAAGGGCGTTGTTGAACCACCATCCTGAGGATCCTGTGGGTTGCGGCCCCTATATGCTTAAGGAGTGGAGACAGGGGGCATATGTTCACATGCAGAGAAACAGGCATTTTTTCGGCCGGGGAAAAACCATAAACGGCCGACTGCTTGGGCCGCACGTGAACGATCTGATTTTCAAGATCTACGGGACCACGGATGTTGCAATCCTTTCCCTTAAAAAGGGAAGCATAGATATGTCCTGGTGGGGAATTCAGCCCGGGTACCTTGACGAACTGAAAGAGCACAAGGACATAAAGGTCTTTCTGAGTGAAAAAAGCGCGCTTTACTTCATGGGATTCAATCTGCGAAGAGGCCCCTTTGACGACGCGAATCTCAGGAGGGCTGTGGCCACTCTTATTGACAAGGATTTTATAATATCGCGAATCCTTCAGGGTTACGCAATCAAGATGCATTCGGTCGTCCCGCCCGGTAACAGGTTCTGGTACTGCCCCGATCTGCCCTTATACGGTGAAGGCCTTACAGCTGAGGCACGCGTAAAAAAGGCGTACCATATTCTCAAACGGTCGGGTTACGACTGGGATCTTCCTCCTGTTGATGACAACGGGAACGTGGTCAAGGCTAACGGCCTTCGTCTGCCCGGGGGTAAGCCTATGGGAAGATTCACCATACTTACGCCCCCGGCCGACTATGACCCCCACCGCGCCATGTGCGGAATGATGATACAGGAATGGCTCAGGGCCTTCGGAATGCCGGCCTTTGCCAGACCGATGTCTTTCAGTTCTCTTCTGCAGCAGGTCAAGGCCCGGCACGACTTCGACCTCTTTATACTGGGTTACGGAAGGCTGTCCCTTGATGCCGGATATCTGGGGGTCTTTTTCCATTCGGCAAACGACAGGGAGAGAGGCTGGAACATGAGCGGTTACAACAATCCCCGTTTCGACAGACTGGCTGAGCGCTCAACAGGCTTAATGGACATCAACAGAAGAAGGGATGTTATCCTGGAGATGCAAAGGATAATACTTGGAGACGTCCCCTATGTTCCGATCTATAACCCTATGATCAGTGAAGCGGTAAGGACCGACAGGTTTACCGGATGGGTCGAGACGCTGGGAGGGATCGGGAACATATGGTCCTTCTGCCAGGTCAGGGCAGTCGAAGTAACCGATTGATCTTTGAATCAAGACCTGAATTGGACGATGGATCCAGGTCGGAGCAACAAAAACGCCTTTTTCCGGTTCGGCACCAGAGGCGAGCAGCCGTCGGCTGCCTGCAAAACAGATAAGGAAACAAGCCGCTGGCCTGAAAACCGAAGGCTCAATGCAATAAACCACAGGACTCTCATATGGCACTCAACAGATACGTGGCCCTGAGGCTCGGACAGATTATAATAATCTTTTTTATTATATTGACGGTGCTCTTTGTCCTGTTCCGAATCGCGCCGGGTGATCCGATCGAAAGGATGGTGGACCCCACCATGACACCTGAAGACGCCGAGATACTGATTTCCCAGCTCGGCCTTGATAAACCGATAAGCGTCCAGTATCTTTACTATCTCAAGAATTTTTTCTCGGGAAACATGGGGACGTCCTTTCATTACGGAAGGCCGGTGCTCAAGATAATCCTGGACCGTCTGCCCAACACTATTCTTCTTTTCACAACATCGATTATGCTTTCAGCCTTTTTCGGGGTTTTTCTGGGAAAGATCGCCTCATGGGCCAAGGGAAGCTTTAAGGATACGGCCATGACCATCGGGGCGCTCGTCTGTCATACAATGTTTCTGCCCTGGATCGCCCTTTTGATGATCTGGTTTTTTGCCTACAAGGTCGGCTGGTTTCCCCTGACCGGAATGATCACACCCGAGATCTGGCTGGATCCCGGTTCAGGGTCCCTGAAAAAGGCACTGGACATAATACATCACATGATACTCCCCCTCGGGACGCTTTTTCTCATCCATTTCGGCAGCTACCTCCTTATTATGAGGAGCAGCATGCTTGAGACCCTCAAAGAGGACTACATATTAACGGCAAGGGCAAAAGGGCTTGAAGAAAAGATCATACGGAACCATCACGCGGCCCCTAATGCCGCCCTGCCGGTAGTCACAAGCATAGGGCTCAGTCTCGCCTTTTCCATAAACGGCGGCGCGCTGACCGAAACCGTATTCACCTGGCCCGGTCTGGGCAGGGAGCTGGTTTTCTCTGTAAGCAACAATGACTATCCGCTTGCCCAGGCATCCTTTCTGCTCATAGCGGCAGTCGTGCTTGTGGCAAATGTTATCGTCGATGTACTTTATGCATACCTGGACCCCAGGATAAGATATTAAAAGGCTGAAACACCTTCAGTCTATACGGAGGTTTCAGATTTGACTTCAAGACCGGCTCGACTTACGGACAGATACCACTGGATACAACGCTTCCTTGAAGGATGGGCACTGTTCAGGGAAAGCCTTGTGGGAAAGATAGGCCTCACCCTCCTGGTAGTATTCGCCTTTATGGCCCTGGGCAGTTTCATCCCTCCCATGATCAGCCCCATGTATCATCCCATGACGGGGGTCGACCCCCAGATATCTTTTTCAACCGGCCCCAGTTTCAGGCACTGGCTGGGCACCGATTTCATCGGAAGGGATATTCTGAGTCAGCTTCTGGCAGGTGCGAGAGTGGCCTTCATAGTCGGCATCTCAGCGGCCTTTATGAGCATAGTTATCGGGACGACCATAGGCATGGTCGCCGGCTATTCGGGCAGATCCACGGACGCATTCCTGATGAGATCGGCCGACATGATAATGGTAATGCCCACACTGCTGGTGGTACTCATCCTTTCATCTCTTTTCGGGCAGCTCAATATATGGGTCATCGTAATATTGATTGCGCTTTTCAGGTGGCCCGGGGTTGCGCGCGTAATAAGGGCACAGACCCTCTCGCTCAAACAAAGGCCTTTTATCGACGCGGCAAAGGTTGCCGGCGCAGGGCATCTGAGAATCATCTTCAGGCATATCATGCCGAACGTCCTGCCCCTGGCATTTCTGTATATGACCTTCAGGGTGACCTCCGCTATCATTATAGAGGCGGCACTGGCCTTTCTGGGCTTTGGAGATCCAGGCACGGTCAGCTGGGGAATGATGCTGCAGTGGGTCTGGAAAACCGGCCACATGTTTCAGGCCCCCTACTGGCTCCTGCCCCCCGGGATATGCATCTCCATGATCACCCTTTCCTTTTACATGCTGGGTCGTGCCATGGATGAAGTCCTTGACCCGAGGCTCAGAAGGAATTCCGAGGCCGGATGATATGGCTCTACTCGACGTCAAAAAACTGAACGTGGGATACCAGACGAAAAAGGGCTTCCTCAAGGCGGTGGATGATGTCTCTTTTTCCCTTGATTCAGGCAGGTCGCTTGGGCTGGTCGGAGAATCCGGGTGCGGAAAGACGACCATAGGAAAGGCGATCATGGGGCTCCTGCCGCCGAATGCATCCGTAACCGGAGGGAACATCTTCTTTCAGGAAAAAGACTTAAATGCAATACCGGAAAACGAGTTTAGATCAATCAGGTGGAGTAAGATCGCAATGATCTTCCAGGCGGCAATGAATGCGCTTAACCCGGTTCACAAGGTCGGTGCGCAGATAGGTGAGGCCATAAAGGCCCATAACAGTGAAATGCCCGCAAAGGAGGTCTCAAAAAATGTCGAAGAACTCTTTGACCTCGTAGGCATCCCGGCAGAGCGCATAAATGACTATCCTCATCAATACAGCGGGGGCATGAAGCAGCGTGCCGTAATTGCCATGGCGCTTTCGTGCCGTCCGAATCTAATAATCGCCGATGAGCCGACCACAGCCCTGGATGTCATAGTCCAGGATCAGATACTCGGGGAGATCAAAAAACTTCAGGATGGATTTCACATTGGGATCATCTATATCTCACACGACATATCCGTGGTAGCGGATATCTGTCATAACATTGCGGTAATGTACGCGGGTCAGATTATTGAAATCGGCAGGAGGGAAGAAGTCTTCGACAATCCTGTTCATCCCTACACAAAGGCGCTTCTGGCATCCTTTCCTACGCTTACCGGGGAAAAGCTCCGACTTGAGCCGATACCCGGTGAGGCCCCCAATCTGGTCTGCGTCCTTAAAGGATGCAGGTTCTGTGACAGGTGTACGACCGCAACGGATAAGTGCCGCAATGAACCTCCGCCCTGGGTTGAAATTACCCGGACACATAAGGCACTTTGCTTCGGCTGATCGTTTCATACAGGCAAAAAATGGCACCCCAAAAAGAACACATAATCAGACTCGAACAGGTAAGCAAGACCTACAGGGGCAAAAGAAACCTGATGGGTAAAAGGCGCAAAGACGTAACAGCCCTTGACAGGATCTCTCTTGCCGTCATGAAGGGAGAAATATTCGGGCTTATTGGGGAAAGCGGCAGCGGCAAGACCACCGCAGGCCGTCTGATAACCAAGCTGGAGGAGCCTGAAAAGGGTAATATATATCTTGATGGGATTGACATAGGCGGGCTTAAGGGGAAGGCTCTTAAAGAATTCAGACAAAAGGTCCAGATGATATTCCAGGATCCTTACCAGTCGCTGAATCCCCATATGTCGGTTATCGACACGGTATCCGAACCCCTTTCAATCCACAGGAAAGGAGACAGGTGGAAGATAAAAGAGATGGCTGAAGAGGCCATCAAGACAGTCGGGCTCTCACCGCCTCAGGACTATTTCCAAAGCTTTCCGCATCAGTTAAGCGGAGGTCAGAGACAAAGGGTCGCAATTGCCAGGGCAATGGTCATCCGACCCGGTTTCGTCGTGGCCGATGAGCCGACATCCATGCTGGACGCCTCCATATCGGCTCAGATCTTCAATATCCTTCTTGATATGAGAGACAGGTTCCATGTGACCATTTTCTTCATCAGCCACAGTCTTGCCGCGGCCCGCTATCTCTGTGACCGTATAGCCGTGATATACAGGGGAAACATGGTTGAGCTCGGGCCGGGAAAAGATCTCATAAACAACCCGGCTCACCCCTACACAAAGGCCCTCATAGATGCCCTTCCCAGCTACGGCAATCCAAGGGGCTTTGAGCCGTACGGGACGCTTCTCACCAATCGGCACAGGGGCCACTACGATCTGCAGGGTTGCCCCTTTCATGAAAGGTGCGCAGTTTCAAAAGGGCTTGAATGCAGCAGACAAAGGCCCCTTTTAAAGGAGATTGAGAAGGATCATTTTGTCGCCTGTTTTCAGACGGAGGATTGATTGAACAATCCCGGCCCGGATGTACGGACGCGCAGGCCGAAAGGCTCCACAATCTCGGCAGAAACCATTTTCAAGTGGCCAGGTTCACTGAAAGGAATTAATAGGTTTATCAAGTCAATTCAAGGAGATGTCTTATGCCCTACCCTTTTGTTTTATCCATACCCCACTGTTCTCACCGCGTTCCGGATGATATCAGGCCCGCCATAGCACTCACCGACAAGGAGATACTGGAATCCGTCGACAGAGGAACAGGTGAGATATTCGGGGCACTGCCGGCCGCCGCGGTCCTGCGCGCAGAATGGAGCCGTCTGGTTGTGGATCTTAACAGGACTCCGGGCAGGCTTGATGAAAAGGGCGTAATAGCAAAGACGGATTACCATGGAAGGAGGATCTTTTACAGAGGCTCTGAGCCGGATAAGGAGCAAACTGAAGACAGAATCGACATGTATTACCGGCCATTTCACGAAAAACTTTCCGGCCGTTTTGAAAATCCGGGGATAAAGGCTATTTTTGACTGTCATTCGCTCAATGGTACCGGCCCAAGGGATGCCCCTGATGCCGGCAGGAAAAGAAGTGACATCACCCTCAGCAACTATGGAGACGGACATGGGAAAAGGGTTCCCGGCGCAGGCGGCATCACCTGCCCGCCCGACACCATGAACGGCATAAAAGAGGCCTTTGAAAAATCCGGTTTCTCAGTTTCTCTCAATTACCCCTACAGGGGCGGATATATCATGTATCATTACGGCCATGATTTTGAAACGACAGGAAAGATAGGTATCCAGATCGAACTCAATCAAGACCTTTACCTGGACGGAAGTTCCCACATGTCCTCAAAATCAAGGCTGGCAGAGGTGGGTAAAAAGATAAGGGATTCATTTGATGCTGTCGCAAGGTTGTTCGAAGGCCCCTTATAAAACAGGTCTGCCGCTTCCAATGGCTTGAATCTGCAAACCTTGCCGAGACATCACTCACTTCGCCTTATTCTCCGAAACCTGGAACATACCGAAACCAGAATATATAAGACACCTGCCAGCACGATGGTTGTCGCCCCTGCCGGCAGGTCAGGACCGTAACTCAATACGAGCCCCCCTGTTGTTACGGCGGAGGTAAATATCACGGAAAGGCCCATCATCTGCCACAATCTACGTGAAAAGTGCCCTGCAACAGCGACGGGAAGCGTAAGAAGGGCTATTACCATGACGATACCCACCACTGTAACAAGCAATACCACGGTCAAGGCGGTTAGGCAGAGAAGCAGCAGGTAAAAGAACTCCACATGGATACCCCTCAGTCTTGCGAACTCCTCATCAAAACAGACCGCCATCAACTGGTTGTAAAACAGGAGTCCCGCAACAACGACGAGCAGATCAAGACCCCCTATCAGCCAAAGTTCGGAAGATGAAACCATGAGGATATTACCGAACAGATAGCTCATAAGGTCTTCGTTGTATCCCGGTGTCTTGAATATGAATAAGATACCGGTTGCCATGCCGATGGCCCAGACAGCCCCTATGACGGTATCCTCCCTCTGCCTGGCCTTCAGGCCCACAAGTCCTATGACGGCGGCGGACAAAAGTGCCGCCGCAACCGCACCGTAAAGAGGATGAATCCACTCCCAGTCATAGACGACCTCAAGATACCTGGCCGCGCCCATACCCCCCAGGACACTGTGTGCGATACCACCGGCGACATAGGTGATTCTCCTGGTAACCACATAACTTCCGATAATTCCACAGGCTATGCTTGCCAAAATGCCGGTCAAAAGCGCGTTTTGCAGAAAGGCATGAACCTGAAGGTCTGTCAGGAATTCAACCATTCATGCCCCTCCTCCGAGCATCGGTGATCATGTCTCACCATCCTCATGTCAGCCCCGTAGATTTCATTTATCATCTCACCGGAGATCTCACTTGTGGGATGAACGATTACCCTCATATTTACGCATGCAACGCTCTTGACATAGCATGATACAAAGCCGAGATCATGAGTAACCAGCAGCAGCGTGATGCTGTCGTTTAACTCCTTGAGGATCTCAAAAAATTCCGTTTCCATCACTGAATCGACATTTGAGGTAGGCTCATCCAGCAGAAGCAGTTCCGGTTCCGAGGCGAGAGCCCTTGCAATAAGGACGCGCTGCCTCTGGCCACCTGAAAGATCTGAGAAGGATCGGTTCTTCACTTCGCTTAATCCCACCTTTTTGAGCGCACCGTCTGCCGCCGCCTTGTCCTTTCTCCTGAAAGGCCCCAGCCCCATGCCGCTACCCATCCGCCCCATCAAAACGACATCCCTGACCGAGACAGGGAAAAGCGGATCAAGAGACGCCTGTTGAGGCATATAACCTATCCGGCGACGCACCCTTGACGGCTGCTCTCCAAAGACCGTTACCCTGCCCCTGGTCGGTTTTAACAACCCCAGAATCAATTTCAGGAGTGTGGTCTTGCCTCCTGCGTTCGGACCCACCACGGAGAGGAAGTCCTTTTCATAGACACTCATGTTGACATCCCTTAAAACCGTGTGGCCGTTATATGAAAACGACACATCGGCCAGGTTGATAACAGGCCTTTTTCCGATTTCCGTTGCCATTAGAGATTCTCCCTGATGCTCTCGGCCATTGTCGCCAGACCGCCGATATAATCCCTTGGAAGAGGATCCATCTTTATAACCGCCCCTCCGATAGCCTCAGCTATGGTTCCGGCATCCCTTTCGGAGAACTGGGGCTGCACAAAGATCACCTTTACACCTCCTTTTCGTGCCCTTTCAATCAGCCTTGCAATCTGTTTCGCACCCGGCTGCTTTCCTTCCATCTCCACAGCCACCTGTACCAGGCCATAGGATTCGGCAAAATATCCGAAGGCCGGGTGAAATACAAATATGCTCCGCCCTCTAAACGGGGCAAGATTTTTCGTTATCCCGGCGTCAAGGACGTCAAGGTCATCCTGAAAAACCTTGAAATTTCTCTCGAACTCGGCGGACCAGCCGGGGTTTAATCGTGAAAGGGCACTGCATATCGTTTCCGCCTGCCTCTTTACCCTTTTGGGATCAAGCCATATGTGAGGATCAGGTCTTTGCCCCCCTTTCCGATCATTGAAATACCTCAGTTCGATTCCCTTTCTCATGTCAACAATAATGAGGTCCTTGTGTGTATTGCGGATCTTCTTTATGAAGCCTTCTTCGAAGGGCGTACCTATTCTGAAATAGATCTGCGCACCTGCAAGCCGTGAGAGCTGCTTCGGCGTCGGTTCATAGGTGGCGGGTGATCTGCCAGGCCCTACCATAACCTCCACATCGACATGATCGCCTCCTATACGCTCAACAAAGCAGGCCTGCGGCAGGATGCTCACAAAGGCCTTTATCCTTTCACCTTCACCTGCCTGGCAACAGGGACTGAACAGGGCACTTATCCAACAGAAAAGGAGCACCCACAGAAACGGTTTTTTCATTTACATATCCCTTTATTATCTTTCTGATCCTGGTTCTAATCCAATCCGGTTTTCATCCGGAAATTCATCAGACCCCTTGATTTGATTGACGTCAGCCCTTGACATTGGCGCATACCAGTACCGGCTCATTGCAGTACACACAATTTTCAAAAGGGTGATCTGTAGAAAAATCATCCCAGTGACGCTTCTGATTAGGAGACAGGATGCCTGTTCCATTGCAGAGAGGACAGGTGCTTCCCAGGGCGTTCACTATGGCGGTGCGGATAAATTGAGATCTGTTGGGAAGATCCTTGATCATCTTTCCCAGATCTTCGTCCACCTTGAATGTGATTATTTCCAGCTTCTTTTTCATATGGTGCAGTCCTCCGGCACAGTAATATTAAGTAATACTTCTAAATATTACATGGTAACGCCCGCATGTCAACCCAGGATACACCGTCTACATGCGATAAACTCAACCTGGATCCATTCATAAAAAATCAAGATTCAGACGGTACGGTAGAAATTTATCCCCGAACCCGCTCCGAGCCTGTCGAGCCGTGGCATCGAACAAGCCCAACAGGGGCTAGGCCGAGAAACGGGGACCCGTTCGAGGAGCCGGTGGAGCCCGGGAACCACGAGTAACGCGCAGGATTTATACGCCGCGGGAGCCTTCTTGACGGCATATCATGCCCCAACAGCTATAAATACTTGACAAATAAAGGAGAAGAAAATAGCGTTCCTTCATAATATTTTGGAATCTGAATCAGAATATCAATGATCCATTATCCACGAAAAGGCCGGGTGCTTCTACGGGGCGGATGTGAAAGGACGGAAAATGACTCGAGGTGAAATCAAGGGGGGGGTATGCGGTTTTGTTACTGTGGTCAAGGCTGAAAAAGCAGAGACAGGAAAAATAAATCTCAAGATTACCAGCGCATGTCCGAACATAAAAAAGGTGGCTGAAGAGCTTACCGAAATTGATCCGATGGAGGAGATATTCAAGAGGGCGGCCTCAACGAAGGTATACGAGATCATGAGTAAACACAGCCCACATCCTTCCTGTATCGTCGGATCGGGGATATTGAAGACGATAGAGGTTGAGGCGGGTCTTGCACTGCCGCAAGATGCGCATATCAAGATCGAGAAGTAAACAAAAAAACCTGAGGCTGATAACAGATTTTTACAGGAGAAATAGTTCATGACCGTGACTAAAGAGACACTTACAGATTCCTTGTTTACAAAAAACGACCTGTCAAGAGACGATGCCTCCGGCGTTCTGGAATCACTTCTGGAATTGATCAAGGCCACCCTTGAAAGCCGGGATGATCTTTTGATAAGCGGATTTGGAAAGTTCTGCGTGAAAGGCAAGAGAAATCGCAGGGGTAGAAATCCGGCAACAGGCGAAGAGCTTACACTCGCTGCAAGAAACGTCGTAACGTTCAAATGCTCTTCAGTCTTAAAAGACAAGCTGAATAAAGACAGGTCCTGAATCACGCCCACACGTATAAAACAGCTTGTCAGACATAGTGAGACCACATTTTTTCGTTACTGCAGTTTCAGTAAGAATCTCCATCTCGAAGTCGCTTATGACGTCTTTTTTTTTACTGAAAGAATCGCATGTCTACAGCCTCCCTCAAAACGGAGTTCCACCCGAAGTCAAAAGCGCGCTTGACCGTCTCAAAAGATCTGATTTCAGATCCCGGTTCAGTCTGACCCCGGAGGAATGCGCATACGTAAACAACAGAGGCCTGTCTTGCATAAACGCACACGCCCGGAGATTTATAACAGAT
>Ga0272442_10000853_pt1 | contig 47613 bp, 41 predicted proteins | sample SSMForm2O_FD_200262 | JGI IMG/M metagenome (GOLD analysis project Ga0272442, IMG submission 200262) | Marine sediment archaeal communities from Little Sippewissett salt marsh, Falmouth, MA, United States - SSM-Form-2O | ecosystem: Environmental > Aquatic > Marine > Wetlands > Sediment ...
ATTGCAATAGTTCAGGATAGCGCAAGTCTAAAATCTAAAATGCGCGCATTTTTTTATGGCCGTTGGTATTATAGGTATTTTCTATTCTCTATTCTAATAGCTGAAAAATTCCAACAGCGCCAAACTGCTGCTGCAACAGTGACAATGTTTTTTCCAGACGAGCGAACTTTGCGATAAGCCTTGCCTCTACGTCTTCAAGACGGCTTTCTTCTCGTTCAATTGTATCTTCCATTTGCCTGATTTGGTCATCAAGAATATCCTCGGCGATACCGATGCGGCCGTTAGTTTTAAGTATCTCGTCAAGAAAATCCTCCAGAGCGCCTACCATACCCTGCTTGACTCGTATTGAACCGGTGAAAGTTCCAGTTGAAGTCAAATCTACACTAAGCTGCAGGGCATTCTCAGGGTACAACGGCCTTCCATTATCATCAAAGGTACTGTCGCCGGTTATAAGATTGCCGCTATAGGTAGCATCACGGTATGTAGATTCTGTTGACAGCTTTATTTTGGCACCGGTAATAACATTACCCTCACCAAGGTCTTCAATAGTCACCTCAATATCATACTCGCCGGCGGTTGTGTACTTATCACTGGCACTGTAAAACTCAATAGTGGCGCCTTCCACGGTCTCACCGCTTTTGGTAGCGCCGAGTAATTCAAGAACAGCCGTAAAATCTTCAGCAATGGCCTCGTCGAACTCACCCGTGTCAAATTCCATCATTCCATCGCCGTCAAAACTAATACCTATATCACTAATCTGAAAGAAAGTATCTTCATCAGTAAAACCTGCAGCCACTCCAATAAACGGCTCCCGCATTTGAGTCTTAATCAATGAAGTAGCTATATCAGTGGACAATATGCCCATCTCTTTAGTCTCGTCATCGTATTCGGTTTTTTGCGCCAAGAAAGTTATCAATTCATTATAAGCAGTAACCATACTCTGGATTTTGCTACGAACAGAGGTAGTATCTCTGGTAACAGTTATATCAATAGGGTCACCAACTTCAGTAACATCTTTGAGGTTGAGTGTTATGCCGCTCAAAGCGTCACTAATACTGTTGCCATTTCTGTTGAGCCAGCCATCATTGCCTTTGGTCGTTTCCACAAACGAGTAGCTGGTCGGACCGGTAAGAGCGCTGGCATCAATTGAAATCATACTAACATCACCTGCGCTCTCGAGGAATTGAAACGTCAAAGGGCCTCCCTCACTCAATCGCGTACCGCCTACCGTTATGTCACCAGCCGAAACATTCGACAATGCCTCAAGAGCGGCCTGAATATCCGCGGGGACGGCATTAGCAGAAATCTCTCCCGTTGTCTGGCCATTGTAGGTCAGATGAAAATGACCACTCGCATTATCATCAAGAGTCAGCGTTTGTACCTCAGCAGCCGTCGATGAGGGATAGCCATCTATCCTGGTCTTTGAACTCTGAGCATCCTGAGTTTGGATAAAAGATGTTGAGCTAAGGGATGCAAGACTTTCGCTGGTGCCTCCGCCTTCCGTAGAAACAGCCATAGCAGGCAGGACTAATTCCGTATCACCGGAACCGGCATTATAGCTTAAGCTAATTTCTATACCACTCGTATCGTTGATATGGTCTGTCAGATGAATTTCGCCATTTATAAAAACCGCCGTTGCTATTCCGTCAAAATGCTCATTAATTGAATCGATAAGATGACCTACTGTTGTATTTGCCGTGACATCAAGGTCTAAATCGGGTGATATATCAGTACCAAAGTGATTCTTACCACTTATCGTAATAAACTCGTCACCCTGGAGCCCACTATTAGCAGTAAATTCTCCAAGTTCTGTAATCTTTGTACTGAGTGTTGCGTTCTCCCCGTCTTTAGTGAATGAACCGCCCTCGGTCGAACTCTCCCACACTTCTGTGGTACTCGTATTAACAGATATTTGGTAATCCTCGCCTGTTTCCTGGCCGCTGAGCATCAAATGATATTTACCCCCCTGGTATAACAGGCTGGCTGTAACACCTGGATTATTCGCATCATTATTGATAAGACCAACTAAATCTTCCAGGGTGGTTTCGTCCTCAACTGCTCTTATGACTCTTTCCTGATGGTTATATGAATAAATAAAATCGCCCCCACCAACATAATCTGTCTTATAACTAAATGTGGAAACATCCTGTATCCATGTTTCAGATGTTGCTAACTGATTTATATCAACTGTGTGAGAACCCGGATTAGCAGTCGATGATGCACTAACAGCTAAGATATCCCTGTCACTGGAGGTCGAGTTGAAAATTTGCAAGTCATTAGAATCAGAAAGAGCAGCTACTGCTGAATCCAGTGCACGAACTTTGGCTCGCAATTCGTCATATACTGAGCTTTTATCTTCGTAGCTCATTTTTTTAACCTGGTAACGAGCAAGCCTCTGGCTGTTGATTATCATCAGCTGTTTGACCAGTTCGGTAGAGTCGATACCTGTTGCTAAGCCGGGAAATCTTAATTCACCCATTATTCAGCTTCCAATATTTGTCCTGTTTCCTTACAACCTTTACCCTTTTTTCGACCAAAACGCCTTAAACTTAAGCACTAACTCCAACAGACTGTTTGATATTGGCCTCTTTGACCAATTATGACTCTTTTTTCAGTCCCTAATGCTGTCAATTGTAATCTGACTCGATATTATTGGGCCTTCTTCCGAGGGAAAAACATCTCGGATAAAACAAATTCTTCTTTAAATCCGACGAAGTTACTTGAATTGAGCATTGTCGCGATATGTTTTAATCGTTTTTTTCCTCTTACGAACCTTTCTGAGCTTTTGAACAACGTCAGCTTTCTGTGCTGTAATGGTCAGGTATAAGCTTTTCTGTAGTTTTCGCAATTGCTCTCGTCGATTTTTAAATTCAGCTAATTCAAGAAGTCCTGTTCGAGCTAATTGGACAAAAACAGAACCAGCCTCTTCGCTCAAGGCTTCAACTTCAACAAAATTTCCGTGACGGGCCTGCTCTATTTGTTTTTCCAACAAATTCTGCAACTTATCCACCAGTTTTATCTGTCTATCCGAAATCATTTAATCTCAGCTTCTGCCAATCTCATATGTGCTAAATTATGCTCAACTTCCTCCAGAAGGTCGACTGCATCTTTATTGGCCGGGTCCAAAGTCAAAATATCCAACAGAATTTTTCGAGACTGTTCAAAACGATTTTCCTTCATATAAAGCGCCGCCAAAGATAACATAACAGAATCGTCACCCGGGTGCATATCAAGGTATACCTCAAGATAATGGATGACCTTTGCAAATGAATTCATATGGCAGGAAGTTTGAAACAGGCCCAAAAGGGCTGTCAAATTGTCCGTATCCAGTTCAAGGCATTTCAGGTACATCTCAAAGGCTTGCTCATAATTACCTTTTTGTTTTGCGACCATAGCCTGTCCCGCATAAGCTTTAGCACAGTTGCTGTCCAAACGACAAGCAACCCTAAATGCTATTTCAGCATCTTCAAGACGATTTTCCTGCAGGGCAACTATTCCAAGACCTACATACGGTTCCGGCTCATCCGGCCCTAACGATGCTGCTTTTTCATAACATTGCTCGGCCTGGGTACTGTTTCCAACACAACTGTAACAGTTACCAAGTCCCTGTAAAACCTCATATTGCACAAGCAAAGTGTGCTGTTCTGCAGTGTTGCGTTCCATTTCCATTACAATCCTTTTATCTCACGTATCAAGTCAGCTATTTTTCAGTAAACCAATTGCTACTAAGCTTACCACCGTCAATGTTTCAATATAATTGGTCATTTACCTTTACTGTGTAAATTCGATAGCTTTAACCAAAATATCCTTTTTCCAGCTGGTTAAAAAACAAGGCAAAACTTGTATAAGTATCAAACATCTATGTTGTCCATTTCAGCTATTGCAGAAAATCCAGCAGCGACATAGACAAAAGTTTTGCAGCCACCGACAAGGACATTTCATAAAGAACCTCACGGCGGGTCAGGTCTATCGCAATCTGGGCGATGTCGGCTTCTTCAAGACGGGTTTTTTCGTCTTCAGTATTGAACTCCATATCCTCCAAACTGCTTCTGAGATTGTCCAGAAGCTCGATTTTTGAGCCCATAGAAACAGAGTCCTGAACTAAAAGGTTTCTCATTTCTTCCACTGCTTCGAACAAATCGTCTCGCAGCACTTGCAACTGGCCGCTCGAAAGCCCTTTTTCATTCTCCAGGACGTCACGCAAAGTGATAAGCGTATTGAAAATATCATGTGTCCCGGCCACACTTATCAACTCAACACCGGCACTGCTTATTCCGGTCGTATCGATATACAATACCTGCCCGGTTCGTGAATCAGTTAACGCCAGGTTGGCACTTCCACTTCCATCATCGGGGACGGTTACAGAACTGGCTCCATCATCAATAGAGAGAATATATTCACTGTTGACAGTATCGTGAGTTATTGTCAACCAAGTGTAACCAGTAACGCTCGATGTTCCCGTTCCGGGTTGAGCACCGGTAGAATTCAGAAGAAATTCAGAGTCACTACGATTTTTCGAACAAAAAATATCCTCGCCTATATGAAAGGCCGATAATTGCATTCCCGGAGCCACTTCTATGTTCCGGTCTTCACTACTGCCCTGATAGGTTACATAAGTTATTTTTCCATCAGTTCGTTCAACAAGATAAGGTGCCGAATTGGTATCGCTTCCACCAAAGAGGTATTGGTCCATATGTTTGGAATTAGCCAATGAAACTATATGTTCCAAATAACCATCGATTTGCTCTGCGTGTATAATTTGTCCAATTTCTCCGCCAATATCAGTAACACCAGCTAAAGCCTCTTCCACCTTCAAGAAAATATCCTTCATACCTGATTCAATTTCGCCTCCACCAATAATGACGGTGGAGGAAAACTCCAGCATACCAATGACCTCAGAGAGGCCGTTTATATAATTTCCGAGATTTCTCAACTGAGAGTTGAGTCCTAAAAGCCGATATGCTTCGGATGGAGCATCAGATACTCGATTTATCCGTGAACCCGTAGCCGCCTGCTCCTGCAGACGCGCCATTGCCTCGGCGTGCTTACTCAAAGCAAAGCCAACATTATAGTGAATATTGCTAAGTATTTCGCTCATTCTTCTCTTTCGTATATTTCATTATTTATTTCTTTGTCACACACGACGTATCTTGTACCACGAATTATACTATCTCCATAAGACTTTCGAACGATGATTGGACTGTGTTCATATATTTGGCCATTGCCTGAAACATCTGTTCAAAAACCAGCATCTGGGCAGCCTGTTCGTTAATGTCAACTCCGCTTATCTCGCCTTGTCTATTGACAAGATTCTGAATTATACCTTCTAAACTGTCTTGTCGCTTTTGCTCAATCATCAGTTGCTGACCGATATCCGTAACAAGCTTGCGATAGAACTCGCCGGGTGTCATAGAGTTAAGAGTGCTTATGCTCTGGTCCTTCAGTTCTGCCAGCCGCTTGGCATTGGTGTTGTCGGTCATTTCCGCACCCAGCACTGTCGCTAACCTGCTGGGAGAAGTAAATATAACCGAACTAACCGCTATATCTGAAGCACCGCTACCGGAAAAAAATGTGTTGATTCCAACCGCTGCCAACACACCAGAAGTGTCAGTATCGGTCCATGCCTTTATCTCAAAATTGTCCCCAACGCTCAAGTCCCCTGCTGTTTTGCCACTATCTATATCTATGTTCAAAGAAATGTATAAGCCGTCACCTAAATCCAATCTATCGCCCGCAGCATAGCCGAGGCCCACATTGAGTTCTTTTACTTGTGTTCCATCTTTACTAACTTGCAATTTCAATCCATCGGTCACACCTATCTCGCCGCTAACACTCGTAACTGTACACGCAAACGTCGAATTTGTTGTACCTGTATATATGCCGGAGACATCTATAACTGGTGGGTCTGTTCCTGTTAGAGTTTCCGCGGTCGGCTCGGGCAATACAGCAGGTAAAAAATCAAATTTATAGTTAGTGTCAGCTACTATGTGCAGTTTTGAAGAAATAACTGAGGCTCCCACACCATCAAGTGCGTCAATAGCTGCTGCTATCGTTTTTAAAGTATCACCCCCGGCATCTGCATCAACAGTAATTTCTTCTCTTGTTATCTCTCCAGTGGTCGTATTGACAATTCTTATAAATACTGAGCCGTCTGTTACAGATGGACTGGTATAATCAGCAAATTCGCCATCCGCATCCGGTACCGCCCAGCCGGTCAGTTCGGTAAATGAGCCGTCTGAACCAACTCCCTGGACGTGACATTGATTTATCTGTTGTATTATCACACTTGCTAAATCGTCCAGCTCGCTGCGAATGTCGGCCAAGGTACTATTCTTTAACGACAACAGCCCGCCAATTTGTCCACCCTGCACATTTGTTAGGTAGTTGTATGCGTCAACGGCACCGATTCCCATACTACCGTTTTCATTAAAACCTACCTCCAATTCAACAGCAGAACTACTTGTCACCACGTTTATTCCACCAGCAACAACATCAACCACTCCATACTCTCTGCTCTGTGTCTGGATGTTAATAAATTCCGACAATTCTGTCAGATATTGGTCTCTCTGGTCACGCAAATTGTTCGCATCTGTGCCAACTATTTCCATTCTTGCTATTTGGCCATTTAATTCGGCTATCTGGCTTATCAGAGTATTAACCTGCTCAATGCTGTTTTCGGCCGTTAATCTTATCTGGTTTTCCAAATTAGTGAGGAAATCTCCTAACATTCTGAACTGATTGGCCATAGCCTCAGCGGTAAGTACAACCTGTTTTTGCCAAATAATCTCTCCAGGATGAGCACTAAGCTCATTTAGTGCATTGAAAAACTCATCCATTGCAGCATTCAAACCTGTGCCAGATGAAAGCTCTCCGAATGTATTCTCTACAGTAGCCAGAGTAACGGCCTTCTGTGAGACATATTCTAATACAGACCGCTGCCGGAGAATCTCCTGTTCCAAAAGGTCGTCAATCATTCTCGTAACTCCCTTGATATCAACACCACCTCCCAGCAATACCCCCCCGGTTTGTGTCGAGTATGCGGGCGCCAGTTCTATCCTTTGAAGATGGTATCCTTCAGTAGCCGCATTGGAGATATTATTAGCGATTATATCAAGGGCTTTCTGAGCGGCATCAAGTCCGCTAAGGCCTATATGATAATTTGACATTTGTTAATTCCGTATAAAGTATTCTTTTTCAAATCTGCAAATTCACAAAAGCTGCATCAGACTGTCTTTTGGCAAAACCGCTGGAATCGTAGTAAACTGTCCCTGTCTTTCCGAAATCGAAAATAGTTCTCAAAAGTACGCTGTTAAACCTGGCACACTCTGACAAAAGCATTGCTGTACTCAAATGCTCTCTTTTAAGTTCCTCGGTCAACAACTTTAATTTTATTCTTTTTCTCGCTATCTGGTCTTTATGTTGCCCTTCAAAGCAATCTTCAAGTTTACTTAAGGTCATCTGTTCAACATTACAGCCAAGAATTGCCGCCAACTCTCCTCGTATCGACTGACGTCTTGTCTCATTGGTTGTATAGTCATCTGAATCAGCCCTAATATTTTCAAGCAGTCTTTCCAAAGATTCATTGTTGGGTTTGATAAGCAAACTGCGTAGTCTGTCCAATCGCAACAAACTCTCCTGTATATGCTCAATGTCTTTGTCGAGAACAGCCAAAAGCTCATTGATTTTATCATCCTCCAATTTCACGGCTTTTTGTAAGACTTCATCCATGTTTTCTATTTTAATCCCGCTTCTCTCATAAGTTACTATCTAAAGATTCAACCGCATTGTTCGCCGAATTGTTTAAGAATTTGTATATTTCCTCCCACAATCCAAAGCCGCCGTTGTCTGCGATATGCTGCGACAGAAACAAAGTGAATATTCCCTGAATTTGTTTGGAAGCTCCATCTTTTTCAAAACCCCATTTGCCAACGGTATTTTTCATTTCATCCAGTAGCTTATTGATAAAAACCGATTCGAAATCTCTGGCTGCTTTTTTTCTTTGCTCTTCCGTGACAACGTTGATTTTGCTCAGATTCCCCAAAAGTTTTGGCGGTGATACTGCCTCAGTTAATATCATTTTAGCACTGTCCATTTAGAATTTCCCCTACATTATTTCCAGCTTAGCCTGAAGGGCGCCGGCCTTTTTCAGGGCGTTGAATATCGCTATGAGGTCCGTCGGCGTTGCCCCAATGGCGTTCAGGGTTTTAGCTAATTCTGAAACGGTAACCGTCTGTTGCACAGGAATCAGGTATCCTTCCCTTTCTTCAACGCTCAATAGCGTCTCCGGGACAACTTCAGTTGTACCTGCATCGGAGAAAGGAGCTGTCGGCTGTGAAACATTTGCAGTCTCTTTAATTTTTATAACAAGGCTGCCCTGAGAAATTGCCACTTCCGATATACCAACATTTTCTCCTACTACAATCGTGCCGGTACGTTCGTTAATAACCACTATCGCAGGAACATCAACCTTTACGTTCGATGTCGTAATATCAACAATAAAACCGGCTATTTCCGCCTGGCTGATTTCATCAGGTATTCTGACTTTAATGGTTCCAGCATCAACTACTGCAGCAGTATTTTGATAAATTTGATTTATGGCTTTGCTGATTTGCTCTGCTGTTGAGAAATCGTTATTCCTGAGATTAAGAGTGATAAACCTGTTTCCTGCAATATACTCTACAAAACTGGATATTTCCTCTTTTTCAACAATTGCGCCACCGGGTATCCGCCCTACCGTCTGATGGTTTTTTGTAATTGAAGCTGCATCACCCGTCGCTGTCCAGCCGCCAATCGAAAGTCCTCCATTAGCCACAGCATAAACCTGGCCATCAAGGCCTCTAAGCGGTGTTGGCAAAAGCTTTCCTCCCTGAAGGCTTTTGGCGTCTCCTATTGCGGAAACATCAGCATCTATTTTTGAGCCTATGGACGCAAAAGGACCTAATTGAGCTGTCACCATAACAATGGCGATATTGCCTCCGGTTATATCCTCGGGAGAAAAAACCAGACCCGACGCTCTTAATATATTTACCAACATCTGCTGGGACGGCAGGGTCTTATCACCGGTGCCTGCCAGACCTATAACCAATCCAACACCGGTGAGTGGATTGCTGCGAATCCCCTGTATATCAACGATGTCTTTTATACGCTCGGATTTTACATCCTCAGTAACAAATACAAAAATTAGAAACGCGCATATTAAAAGTGTCCTTGTGCACTTTCGCCCTTTTGCCGTTTTGGTGCTGATTGCCTTCATAACTACATACCTTAAAAAATCGCTCCACACTTTATCGCTCAAAGTGCATTAGAATGGCCATAAAATATCAAATATTCTACCAAGCCAGCCTGGCCTGTTAAATGGAGCCGAGACACCTTTGTTCCGGCTAACAATATTAAAGTTTGCGACTTGCTCACTCCTGACAGTATTGTTGAATGCAATATCATTTGGCCTAACTATGCCGCTAACCTCAATAATTTGTATATCTCCTCCAATATCACGATTACGACTTCCCATAACCACAAGGTTACCGTTCGGCATAATATCAACAACCACTACAGTAACCGAATCAATAAAGCTTCGTTCGTCTTTAAAGTCGGCCTTGCTCTTCAACTCATTATTGGATTCGGCTGCTACACCAAGGTCAGGAAGACTGGCAATATCACCCACATCACCATCAAAAGTGGTTGAGCGTTTGGTGTCTTTTTTTAAGTCTCTTTTTATCTTGTTCTCGACTTTGCTGTCTTCGGTGATTGCAATGGTAAGGATATCACCTATCTTGCGAGCCACATCGTCGGCATACAAATCCTTCATATTCTTATCTCGTTTGGCCCAGATAGACCCCCCTTCTGAACTCATCGGCCAGAGTAATATTGAAACCATCAGGGTTAACACAAACCTACATTTGTAATTCTGATTATTACCACTATTGTTCATAGTTTCTCCTTTGAAAATTACTTAGTCTCTTTATCGTTCTCATATTTTTTCTAAAAAACCGGTTCTACGGTTCCATCCTCTTTAACTTTGGCTAAGATTATCCGCTGTGAGTCTATGTTTCGCACTTTTATATATTCACCGAGACTACCCTTCTGCATAGTTTTTCCGACAGCGGTAACAAGAAGTCCATGATTTTCGAATCGAATTAGAACGGTTTTATTTCGCTCAAGCAAAACCTGCGGTTTTGCAGAACTTATCATGCCCGGCTGAATCACGGTATTTGCATCTATAAAACGTCTTGCGACAAAGCCATAAGGTGCACGCCAATTGAGAGGCTCGGGATAATTTGATGTGACTTTTTCTATCTTGATATTCTCAGGGCTTAGCATCTGCCCTGCATCTAATTCAACCAAAGTTACCGCTCTGCGATAATTATATTTTAAGCGCAAGGCTACTTCGCGCGTTTCTATTTGCTTACCATCAGCAAATACAGTAATCTGAACTCTTGCGCAGCTTTTCGAAATGCTCTTAATCGTACTTGGAACCAATTTGGTATCCCTAATCGCTTCGGAAACAAATAAATCTTTAGGTACTTGCATCGGCTTTACATTGCAAAGCGAACCTGCTGGTGGATTTTTCATCAAAAACGAACGTGCAACGTTAACAAATTCACGACCTCTAATAACCTTCTGCTGCCGCTTAACCGTTATCTTTTCAGCCCCGGTCAATGTCACCTTCGACGCATCGAACCCGTTGCAGGCCAATCTGCTTAATATAGTCGAACTGTCAATTACAATTTCCTGCCCCGGCATTGAAAAGGAACCCATGACAATTTTATTTGCTTTTGCTACCAGAGATACATCCCCACGCACTACGGCAATTTGGTCAAGACTTAGAGTCTGACCTTTGATTTTAATCTCCCTCGGTAAATGAATTTGGATATTCGGTTTGTCAATTTGGTGCTTAACGACTTCGGAGTGTATCTTTTCAGAACCAAACGATATTCGAAATAAAAGTGTAAAAGTTACAATTGCACAGAGGACAAAAATCCTTATGTTTTTATGCTTCTGTATCACTGTGTTTCGTCTTTCGTTCATAATAATCCTTTATGTAACCAAACTGTTTGCCGTTCGGAGCATTTCGTCCCCTGCTACTATTGCACGGGAGTTTATTTCGTATGCTCGCTGGGCTGTTATAAGATTGACCAGTTCACTCACCAATTGCACATTGGATTTTTCGAGAAATCCAGACTGGATAGAACCAAAACCATTTTCTCCCGGCAAGCCTGTTAAAGGCGTACCGCTCGCTGCGGTCTCTGCCAGAAGGTTGTCTCCTTCGCTCGAAAGTCCTGAAGGATTAGGAAAGCGCGCCAGTTCAATATTACCAACAACAGACTGTGTCCCGGAAGGGTCGGTTACATTAACACCTCCATCTTTGCCGATATCGACCGAAACAGCATCGGTCGGAATAGTAATCGACGGTTCCAAAAGGTATCCGGTGGTAGTAACCAATTGCCCATCAGGGCCTGTTTGTAGGGCGCCATCCCGGGTATATCTTATACTGCCGTCCGGCATAGTTACCTGAAGAAAGCCTTCACCGGTAATAGCTATATCGAGCGACTTGCCGGTGTTCTGAAGTTCACCAGCGGTGAAAACTTTTACAGTCGATGCCGGGCGGACTCCACTTCCTATCTCCAAACCACTGGGAGTATTTATGCCAGAAGCCACCTCCGTGCCGGGTTCCAATAAACTGATATACAGCAAATCCTGAAAGTTAATCTGGCTGCGCTTAAAACCAGTAGTGTTGACATTTGCAAGATTATTAGCAACAACATCCAGCATCATTTGCTGAGCAGTCATTCCTGTCGCTGCAGTGGAAAATGCTCTCAACATAATTTTAGTCTCCTTTCTTAAGCCATAGCTAAATCCATAAGGCTGCCGGAAGCATCTTCTTGAGCTGAAATAATATTTATATTTGCTTCGTAAAGCCTGGACACCATTATCATATTAACCAGTTCCTCAACCATCTGGACGTTGGAAGCTTCCTGATAACCCTGTTTTACAACTATATTTTCAGCCGCTAACGGCTGTATATTTTCATCCGGCATCAGGAAACAACTGGCACCAGCCGATACGAGTTTGTTTTCGTCCTCTCCGAAATCAACAAGTCTAAATTGGCCTATATCTACTCCACCAGCACTGATGGTTCCATCGCTTGAAACATTTACCTGCGAAAGCCCAGCATCAATAGGTACCGTAATCGGCCCTGATTGCCCTGCTATAATCCTTCCCTCAGAATCAACTATTTGTCCATTTGGGTTCGTTTGAAACATACCATTCCGGGTGTAAAGAGGCCCTTCTGGCGTCTCTATCACAAAAAATCCCTTACCATACAATGCAAAATCCAGCGGCCTTGTTGTTTGAATAATACTGCCCTGTGAAAAATCAAGCATGGTTTCCAACTCAGCTTCTTCTGAAACTTCCGCTTCCGAACTTTCCGGCTGAGTTTCCAGCGATTTGGCAAATGTACTACATATACGTTTGTATCCGACCGTACTTACGTTGGCCAGATTATGTGTAACGATATTAAACTGCTCCTCCAAATCATTGATGCTCAGGCTAATCTGGGAGGTAATATTCGACATCTCAAATTCCTTATGTAGTCACAGTCTCGACAACGTTTTCCACCGTTTTTTCGACATCTGGAACATTTTTACCTTTGTTCCCGGATTTCAGAGAAGCTGCGTTCGTAGCTCGAATTAGCTCACTGACGTCTGAGTCATTCAATCCTGTCAATTCAACCGCTATCGAAAAACCATTTTTTATAGGCCTGACTTGCCTAACCTCTCCGATATCTTCTATAATTTTGGATGTTGTCATTTTACGATTCTGGCCTGCTTCGGCCGAACTCTGCCCATTTTCCTCATCCAGCCTAAGCATTACCAAAATTCTATCGCCTACTTTTGCTTCCAGACGGGTCTCCACTCGTAAACCAGGCCCAGCCAGTTCAGTGACAACTGCAGAGGCAAATTTCGGCGGCCCCCACATATTATCAGATATATTTCCGTCGCTGTCAGAACCTTCGGAAAGTCGCCTTGAGAATGGAAAGCTCGCAACAAAAGCCTGCTTGCTTACCGGAACACGTAGAAAACGCCGACGATTTATAAAACGCACGTTATCGTTGTGATTTAAAATCAGAACATCACCGTCATAACTAACTACAGAAGTATCAAATTCCCAAACCGAAGCACCGAAATAGTAACGTACCCGCCAAAGTTCGCCAAAATTAATTCTTACCGACATCGCCAGTTTAATCGTCAGTTCTTCAGCGCTATTCTTTATAATGGTCGCCTCAATATTGTCCGAAGTACGGTTTGTTCGACGTGTTATATGAACTTTCTTGCCTACGGGGATTTCCCTGCTACTCAATTTCCTTGACCTGCCCGCAGTACCAATAGACCGAACAGCCTGACTTTGAAAACCAAGTTTTTCTCGCAAAAACGACAGTTCTGTTTTCAATTGCCTGCTCTCCTCTGTTTCCTGTCCCTGAGCCAGGCTTTTTTCCATCATCACTGCGGCCCCGCGTTCAAAGGCCTTGCTAATATTAAAAACCGATTCATTTTGCTTCAGTTTTGCACAAGTTGCTATCCTGAGCAAAGTCTGGCTCTCATGGTGACTTAAACCCCGCTTAGCAGCTTCTTCGAAAAACACCTGTTGCCGGTCGGTTCTACCCTGCGTTCTCCGGTTATAATAACTAACTATCAAAAGTAACACAACCAACACAATTATGACAACCACACTTGTTGTCATAAACCAGTTTTCGGTAATAAAGTTTGCACCGGGGCGCCTAGCCGCCTGCCAACGCTCGACGGGCGTCAGTGCCAAAATGGTTGCATTTAACCATTCCATAATTACACGTACAATTTTTATCATAAAATTTTTAAGTTTTTATCCGATAAGATTAGTCAGCTCTCGCAATATATCATTGGCAACTGTAATGGTTCGAGCATTGGTTTGGAAGCCTTTTTGGGCCTGAATTACGGTAACAAATTCATTAGCTATATCAGAATTGGATTTCTCCAATGCTCCGCTATGAATGGAACCAGCCCCATTACTTAACGCCACCGTAGCAAACGCTTTACCAGAGTTAGCTGATGGAATAAAGTATCCATTCCCTATATTCTTCAAATTCGCTATATCTTCAAACAAGGCCATACGCAAAGTTGCAATATTTTTCTTAATACCGTTGGAAAAAGTGCCAATAACCATACCTTCATTATTAACCGAAACAGATGAAAGTCCGCCTGCCTCGTAACCATCCTGTTCTCTTGCAATTACAGTAGAATTGCCGGGGAACTGGGTCAGGCCATCTAACTGTCCCGCCGTACCCATAGATATCGCAATGGTTTGGGGGTTAGACGGATCATGTGTAAAGGTTACCGTAAATTCGCTCGATTCATTTTTAGCATTCAGACCTGAGTAACAACCAAAATCAGCATCAAATTCTATCCCTTCAATTCGCCGGCTCTTCATATCTATAATGCTAACATCCCCCGTGATAGAGGTCATTATCATATCCCAAGTATTGGCGGTGCCTGTTCTGACAAACGCACAAGCCATGACATGTGCATCTCCTTGAGCATCATAAACGGTAATATCAAAGTTTTTGACTTCTTCACCACCGACAGTAGACACCTCAAAATAAGCAGGTGTTCTCAGCATCCCATCACCGGAATAAGAAAAAGTAATATCCGATTTACTGTAGCCGCTGACAGCATCGGTTATTGTTATTCTGCCATTAACCAAAGAAGCTGCCGCATTGTCGCCAAGAATGGTATTCAAATAACTCACAATATCGTTCACGGTGGTATTCCCGTCAACAGAAAGACTTAAATTACTGTCATAAGCATCACCTTTTGGACTAAAACCGGATATTTTAATAGTGCCAGAATTCAGAACGCCGTTATACTGGTCAAGATTGGCTATTTTTGTGTCCAATTCAGCTAAGGTGCCATTTGTTGTATAAGTTATATCTGAAGTAAGTACATTCGTTTGGGGTATAGAAAGTACTGCATCGGCACTTAGATTGCCGGATACCTTCACTTCTGAAGTGGCATTTGCCGCAATCGCTACATAGCAGGGAATTTTAACATTACTATCGCCCGGGGCTTGGAATCCGTCTATTTCGCCGACTGAACCAATACGCTGGACTACAAAACCAGTGGCAGTGTCAATCAAATTCAAATCTGCATCGACTGCGAATGTACCTGTACGAGTATAAAGATTTTCTTGACCATTGTTGAGTACCAAATATCCCCGCCCTTCTATCGCAAGGTCTAATGGATTGCCCGTATTTACGATACTGCTTTTAGGCACTGCACCAGTTATACCAGATGCTCTGATATTCGTTCCTATATGCTGAGTGATGGTGTCGCCGACAGAAGATTTGGGCTGTGATGCCTTATTAATCGTTTCACTCAACAGTTCAGCAAAAGTTCCATGAACAGTCTTACCAGCAGAAGTACCGACATTAGTTGAATTACAGCCGGCAACATCAAGCATTTTTTGCTGAGCCTGAGATTCATTGATTCCAGCCGATAATTCAAAACTCATTCCAGTTTTTCCTTAATTTATACTCAAAACCTCAATTTAGACTTTAGTTCCCAACAGAAATTATGCCGTCTAATCCCAGGGTATAATCACCTTCAGCTGTTTCTAAAACCAAAAGAAGCCCTTCCTTAGGGTCATTAAATACCTTTTTAACCATCCCACTCATCTCAACTAGGTCTCCCGTCTCTGTCTGTTTAAAGAATGTTATCTCTTTACCTATCAGCGAGCCGGCATAAGTGTTCTCAGTAGCAGACAAAACCTTTGCAAAGTTTGAGTTCATTGACTCAAGCTGCTGCAGTTGTGAAAACTGCGCTAACTGAGAAGCCATCTCTGTATTGTCCAATGGCTCAAGTGGATTTTGATTTTGGAGTTGAGCTATTAGGACTTCCAGATAATCTGCCTGGATGGTAGTTGCGGAGTTTATCGTTGCCATTTATATTTCCCTTCTAAATTTTTTCAAAAAACCATATCCTCTTATCTGCAATTTCTGTGCCACATTAAGACCATCACACGTTGTAAGATTGGCAAGCTTCTGGTAAAGCAGAAGTTAAAGAAAGCTTCTAAACCAATGAAAATCAAAACAAGCTTGTATTTATGCTCCTGGTTATTTCCTATAGGATTATTTTTCCTATCCGACAGAAAAATTTTCCGGTATTGAGGAGTTATTACGAATATCTTTTAGGAAGACTGTTCTGCTGTTTCTGGTCGGAAACATTAAAACGTCCCATAAAAAATACATTATGTCACCGTAAGTTTTGCTTTCTTTTACTATAAAAATGTCCGATAAACTTATAATGTAATATTTATATATTTCCGTCCTTGATAACTCTGTGATGTTATCGGCTCGTCCCATAAAAAATTAAAGTTGTAACAGGTTAATGTCGATTTATTGGACATTCACGTAAGGGGAAAAACAATTTAATTATGGTAAACTTACTTTTGGAACAGGGATGATTTTACACAGAATTGTTGTAGTAAGCAGGGAATCACACGTCCAACAATTAGCTCGGCAAATCGGTCAGGAAGTATTTGTAGCTGACGATCCTGCTGAGGCTTTAAATATCATCGAAACAATCCAACCCGATTTGATTATTTTTGATGTCTGCTTTGGCCCTACTCAAGTTCGAGAAGTCTTTGATACGACCGATAAAAATTCAACAAAGGCACCTATAATAGTGATTGGTCACAATGCTGGTGACACTAAACTTCTTACAAAATTTCTACAAATGGGTGTCTACGATTTCATACACACAAAGACTGATTATGGTCGGTTGGTAAAAATTGCACATCAAATAAGAAATGAAAATCAAGCTAAGAACATAAATTCTGAAACAAATATAAGTGAGTTTTTTGTTGAAGACTATGCCGCTTCTATTCCTCTGGTCGGTCGTAGTGAAGCCATCATCAATAAACTCAAAATGATTAAACTAGTCGCGGCCAGCCAATGTAATCCGGTTTTGATAATCGGCGAAACAGGGACTGGCAAAGAGTTAGCTGCCAAGGCGGTACATAATCTAAGACACTCAAACAAACCTTTTGTAGCTGTAAATTGTGCCGCTTTGACTGCAAATCTTCTAGAAAGCGAACTGTTTGGTCATGTAAAGGGGGCTTTTACCGGAGCCGACCGTGAAAAAAAAGGGCTTTTGGAATTAGCTGAAAACGGCTCAGTTTTCCTCGACGAAATTAGTGAAATGCCAATAGATTTACAGGCAAAGTTGCTTCGTATTATTCAGGAAAAAACTTTTCGCAAGGTTGGAGGTATAAAAAATATTTCCTTTACTTCCACGATAATAGCTTCAAGTAACCGCAATTTATATCAGGAAGTCCAGGCTAATCGCTTCCGGCGAGATCTCTATTATCGCCTAAATATCTGTCCAATTACTATTTTTCCGCTCAGAGCACCACAACGCAGGTCAGATATTCGTCTTCTGGCTGAATATTTTCTGAAAACTTCGACTATTTGCCCGCAAAAGAAAAATAAAATAACATCAATGACAAATTTAGCTATCGAAGCTTTAAAAGGACACAACTGGTATGGCAATGTAAGAGAACTTCGCAATGTTATAGAAAGAGCAATATTACTGGAAACTACAAACAAAATCGGGCTAAGTAGCATAGTATTAGACCACCCGGAATCCAACGAATTATCGGACAGTCCAATGACCGTCAACGCCAACAATATCAAGGACTTTTCGCTTGAAAAAGCGGAACGTGAACTAATTGCTCGCGCCTTGCAGGAAACAGGCTGGCAAAAAACACGGGCAGCTGCACTTCTTGGTATAACAAGGGCAACCCTATATGCAAAGGTCAAACAATATAATATAGAAAAGGGTTCAAATATTGCAAAAGACACACAAGACGAAACTCCAATTTCATCTTTACCAAAACCTGTAATGGTCTCCTAATTGAACTATCTGATATAAAGTTAATGTTCTCACACACTTACACTATTTTTTTACTTATGTCAGAAAATCTGTCGGCTTGTATAAAATCCTGACAACTTTGAGTAACCCAAATCCATATCTTTAATATCAAAACATACACCTTTTAAGAAAATAAGCCCAAAATAAATCCACACTGTTATGTTTTACATATCTGGCACAACTATTGCTTTACCTTAAATAAGGTTGTGAAATGCGCTCATTGGTGCATTGTGGGATATGTTTGACGAATAAAGTCAGAAGCTATGGCAACAAAAAATCAGGAAAACATTCGCGAAGAAAGCGATTTCGAGATGCCTTCGGATAGTGAATTATTTGCCAGCTCTTCCGACAATAATGGAATCCGTGAAGAACTCTCCGGACGTGACATTTTCACCGGAGATGAGGATTTTTATAAATTTCTATCAGATGCTGCCCGCCCCAGCGGCTCTGTCCCATCCGCCAGCCCTGACCTATCAGCAGGCTCTGATACATCTGAAGATTTTACCCCATTCTATGAAGCCGATGCAAAAAACCAACTACCACCAATGCCTATCACGCATAATCGTTTTGCAAACCTTCAGAAAATCCTTATCGCCGGTATCGTTGTAATCGCGGTAATACTAATATATGGGGTTGTGAAATCCTCACCGATGCAGCGCCAGGCTTACAGCCTGCCGCCAACACATGCCGACCAAATAGCCCCCCCCGTTCAACAAATTCCTCCAACTCAACAAACTCTGCCCCATAAAGAACCAGCTCAGCGACCCACATTCGCTACGCCAGTCCAAGACCAGCAGACATATCAACACGTCGATGAACAAACACAACCACAGTCTCTGGAAACTGCACAAAACTTATATCTCCAGGAAGATTACAAAAATGCTTATTACGCTTATAGTCAACTGCGTCAAAGTCTCCTTACCTCGATGACCTCGACCCAAACACAAAATAAGTTTCTGAGAGATTTTCTTCAGCTAAAAATGGCCCTGTGTATGGAAAAAACAGCCGACTTCGACCAGGCTTATCAATTATTAAGGATAGCTTCGACGAGTCGCTCAGCTGCTATAAGCACTGTCGCAAATTATCACCTCTGCATGATTGAAATACAAAAAAAACAATATTTGAAAGCTCGAACAAGAGCCTATCAAACTCTTGCTTTAATCGATTCGGTGGATTTTGATAAAAACTGGGCTATATCTCTGCAGCGAGATTGTTATTTCCTGATAGCCCAATGTCTGACCAGTAAGGTCTTATCCCTTGTTGATGCCGACAGCAACCTTCCCGAGGACTTGTGGAGCAGACCCGTTACAAAACCGGATCCCTTCAACGAACTAACAGAATCTCAATTACACTCTCTTTTGAATTCCGGCTCAGAGTTGTTGAGAAAGGCTCTGCTCGGTCCTCAAATTCAAAAAATCGAGCACCTGAAAGACACTACTCGATGGTCCATAACTTGTAACAAAGCATCATCTGAAGAACTTTTGGCTAGATTCGCCGCGAATGCAGACTTTGATGTTCACTGGTATTTAGGCAATGAAACAACCTCATTGCCGGAAATAAAAAATCCTTTCCTCCAAAAACCCTTGATTCTATGTATGTCAGCTGCAACAACAGAGAATCTCGTAAGTACAGCAGTCGGCTGTATCGGTTTATTGGCACGTTTGGATAGTAATAAAGGAACCATAAATATTTTTAACCCGGCTGAATATTCAAAATTATCAGAACACCTATCTCTGCTAAGTGAAGAGGCCATTTCACTCTGGCAACAATTACTTCTTAAATATCACAACGACCAGCGCCTCCCAAACGCTCACTTTGCTCTTGGACTATTGTATTCTCAAAAAGGCAATATAACAGAGGCGATTGCAGAATACAAACTGGTTGCAAACCGCTTTTCAAAAACGTCTTTGGCTCCCTTCGCTTTACTATACTCCAGCAGGCAAAAAACCAATATTCGAAACTATTCGGACGCCCGTCAGGATTTGCTGCAGCTTGTCGAGCTATATCCTGATACTGAAATTTCCGAACAGGCCTGCTTATATTTGGCCGATGCCACCTTGAAAGCAGAACTTTACGACGAAGCTCAAAGGCTCTATCGCAGAGTTTACAACCTTGGCCTATCCTTGGACTCACAGACCGCTGCTGCTTTCGGAGCCGGCAAATGTTGCTATGAAAAAAAGGATTATCAAACTGCTTCAAAATGGTTTACTCGATATATAAACCTTGCAAAAAGCCAAAAGAAAAAATCGCTGTACTCAGCATTTTTTCTACTTGCTAAAAGCAACTTCGCTTTAGGCAAATATCAGCAGGCATATGACGCTTTTCAATATTCCCTTGCTGGACAGTTATCTGGAGAAGAATATATAAAAACTGTTTCGGCATTAATTAAAACCCAAATAAAGCAGCAGAACTTTATCCAGGCGCTTGACATATTGGAGAACGTACAAACATCACAGCTTTCACAGAAAGAATCTACCGAATTATTACTCTTAAAAAGTAAAATCCATCAAGAGATGGGACTGATTGATAGAGCAATTTCGATACTTGCTGACAGAGCCGATTACATTTTGGACAATCAGTTAAAAGCAAAAATATCTTTAGAACTGGCTAATTGTTACATCGCCAATGGAAATTTCGAACTTGCACGAAGGAAGCTAACTGAACTTCTTATTACCGTCGAACCGGGACCACACGCACACGAAATCACCCTGAAGCTTGCCGATGTCTGTTTGAAACTCAACCAAAATTCTCAGGTTATTTCAATCTGTTCACAACTTTTGGAATTGAATCCTCCGGAAGAAATAAAACAGGAAGCTTTAGTTCGCCTGGCAGCAGCGTATAAAAAACAGAAAAACTACGATGGTGCCGCATTGGCTCTTGTAGGTCGATGGAATAAAAACGAACCGCAATATAAAACCGATAGTCAAAACTATGAAGATTAAAACCAAAAACCTAAATTCGTCCTTAAACAAAAATGGAAAGTTAAAAGTAAAACACTCTTCCAAATACAGCAAGGCAAACCTTTTAAATATCCCGCTAAGCATTGCTACTTACAGAATCTGGTTTTTGACTTTTTATCTCCTCGCATCTATGTCATTTATCTCATCCGCCGATGAGCAGCCCTCACCGGAACAACTCGACCCGACAACTCTTCTTATGCCTTATATAACCATACTAACACCCAACGACATAAATACTACGGCTATATCAATGAAAATTGTCGAACCTCAACATAAAAAACAGATACAACCGCAAATCATTGACGCCCCTGCTGTAAACTTCGGTGCTCAGATTGATAAAGAATTATCACAAGATAGTTTATCCGTCATCGACACCCAAAGTTCTTTTCTCAGGCATCAATTGTGGCAGACCGATATAACTATTCCCAAAGCACCGCACAATACTGTAGCCAAAAATAAACTTCAGAACATAATCGACCGAATCCGTTCAGTTAAATTTGAATTAAAGAGTAAAATTCCTGAACCTTTCATTGCCGTAGAGCTTATCCAACAAGCTGAACCAAACGAAATTTTATCTGTTACTGAAACTCCTCCACAAATAGAAGGAGAACTAACGAGAAAGAGCCAAATCAACCCCGATGTCTCCTATAACCCAATAACGAATAAAACTCTACAGATAATTGAGAACATATCACAACATCAGGAACAAACGAATAACTTTTTTGAGCTGGCAGAGGTTTTGTTTTATAGCGGGCAGCTTAAAGAAGCTCTGACCTGTTATCAACACGCTCTTGCTCACATCAGCGCCGACGAGACCGATTTAAGTGAGAACAGACCCTGGATTTTATTTCAAATAGCCAACTGCCTGCGAAATGACGACCTGCCGGAAGCAGCAAAAACATACAGGCAGGTAATTGCCGAATATCCTCTATCCCTCTGGGCCGATTTTGCCAAAGCTCAGGAACAATTAATCCTTTTGTACCTGCAGGATAATCCCAAAAAAATGACTGAGGAAAACCAATCTTAGATTATCAGTTGAAAATGGAAAATTTGACAGTGGAAATAGAAAACCAAAAATCTAAAATTGCAAATGTATTAATAGTTGATAATGATCCCAACTCAACTCGATTACTGCTTGAGATTTTAGCTCGTAAAGGTATACACGCAAACCTTGCCAATGATGAAAAAACTGCAGTTGATTTCCTTGATAAGAGCAACCACGATTTGGTCTTTGCTAACATTCAAGCAAATCTGGTTGGAGCACAACCACAAAACCGCTCTGTACTACTCAAAAAAATCCAGACAGATTCACCGGAACTGCCCGTGGTTATGATAACAAAAAATCAACCCTGGGCTTCAAGCCAGGAACTAATAGACACAGCCGTAAAGGCTATAAAGGCAGGCTGTTGTGACTTCTTACTGAAGCCGCTCGACCGTGAAAAAATAGAGGACATCCTCGACACCTTCCTGCCTAACCACAAAATTTCAACTATTATTTCAGCGGATGACCCGTCCAAGTCAGGACAGTATCTTTATCAAATTGTTGGCAAAAGTGCGAAACTGGCTCAAGTTGCTGAGTTGGCTAAAAGAATAGCTCCGACTTCTGTACCGGTGCTAATAAGCGGCGAAAGCGGAACAGGCAAAGAGTTGTTCTCGTATCTTGTACACCACAAAAGCAAAAGGGCGCAGGGACCTTATATAAGAGTCAATTGTGCCGCATTAAATGACTCTCTTCTCGAAAGCGAACTGTTCGGCCACGAGAAAGGTGCCTTTACCGGTGCATACTTCCAGCGTAAGGGACGTTTCGAAATGGCTCACGGCGGAACCTTGCTTTTAGACGAAATCACCGAAACGCCTCCTAAATTCCAAGCTAAACTCCTACGAGTAATTGAGCAACAGGATTTTGAGCGTGTCGGCGGTGAGAAAAAAGTCAGGGTAGACGTGCGAATAATCAGCACTACAAACAAGGATTTGTTAAATGAGGTCGCCCAAGGCCGGTTCCGACTTGACCTTTATTATCGACTAAGCGGTGTAAGACTGATTATTGCGCCTCTTAGGCAGCGCAAAGAAGATATGCCTGAACTTGTATGGCATTTTATAAATCTTTATGCGCGACAGGTCCAGAGACGCATTAAAAAACTGGATCCGGCAATGATGGATATTTTTGCCAAATATCATTGGCCCGGTAATATCAGGCAATTACGGAATGTCGTATTAACTTCTTTGATTTTAGGAACTGGCCCAACTTTGTCGTTAGCTGATGTCTCGTGGCTTTTTGATGGCGTGCCTCAAACGCCCCAAATTGTACCCAATGACCAGGAAAATGTTCTGCCGCTCGCACAAAGAACAGATAGTGATACAGAAGAACCGTACATAGGGCGAAATTCTTTGGATGATAATTCGGGGCTGGGTGGAATACCACTCACACAAATAGAGCGCAGGGCAATTTTAGATACTCTCCAACAAACAGCAGGCAATCAGACAAAAGCTGCAAAGGTACTGGGCATCAGTGACCGTACATTGAGAGGCAAACTGCGCCAATATCGACAGCAGGAAGCGCTCCAGTTAAGCGGATAATAATATTCTTATAAACAATAAGTGAGGCAAAAGCAAAATGGCAGACGAAGACAACGTGAAAAAACAGGAAGACGCACCGGAAAATGTACAGGAAGATATACAGGAAGATATACAGGAAGATGTAAAGAAAGAAAGTGACAACAAGTCACAAAAAACAGGCAAAATCGGCAGTCTTTTGCCATGGATAATTATGGCTGTTATTATAATTGCCTGCGCAGGTTCTGGTTTTGCTCTCGGCCGTTTATTTGCAGGTTCTGAACCAGTTCAAACCCCCGATTCCGAAGAACAGAACCAACTGACTCAGGTAGATAAACTAAGAGGCAGTGATTCAAAGAAAGACTCACATAAAAACTGGTACTATGATGAGCTGGAACCTGTTGTTGCAAATCTTGACGAACCTGGTGTAACACGCTATGTTCGGGTGTCTCTAACATTGGAGGTTGACTCTGAAATCGACCCGAAAAAAGGCACCGCTTTTATAGAGAGCAAAAAACCTCTCCTGAAAAACTGGCTTGCAATCTATTTAGCCAGCCTTACCCTCGAAGATATAAGAGGTGACAGGAACCTAAGACGTATTCAATCGCAAATAAGGGATGCTTTTAATGAAAAACTTTTTCCAGATTCCAAACCTCAAATCAAAAATGTTCTTATTAAGGAATTCGCTATACAATGACTGAACCCCTTAACAACAATTTGAGCAGAGAGAAAATACAACAGCTTCTGGCCGCTGTCGGTTCCCGGAAAACAGAGGAAGAAACACAAATAGAATTTACAGAATATGATTGGCACCGGCCTCACTACTTTAGCAGTGACAAGCTCGAAAAACTTGACAGCTTCGCAGCAAAAACAACTGGGGCTGTCGCCGAAAAATTTACTCAACTTTACAACAGCGACTTCAACGTGTCGGTTAATTCAATCACACAGCACTTTGCTAAAGAATTGCTTCAACAAATCCAAGACAGTCAGCAAAACGATTGTTACCTGGCTTTTGGAATCCAGCAGGACCTTCCCTGTGGGTATCTCAGTATACCTGGACAAACCGCAGTTATCTGGATAACACAATTGCTCGGAGACACCGAATCAGAAAAAGATTCAGACAGGGTTTTATCAGAATTGGAAGAATCGCTTTTATTGGATATCGCATCATCAATTATTGAGGCATTTTCAAACTCAAATAATACCTATGACTTTCTTCCGAAAAAAGAAGTACTTAGAGCGCAGACGCCTCTTGAAATGCAAGGTACAGAGGAACTCTGCAAGATTACTTTTGGCATAAAGAAAACCGATTCAGAAAACAGTTCTGAAGTACACCTTTTGATATTTTGTGACAAACTCGCAGCCGCCATAGAAGAAACCGCTCAAACCAACAGTCAAGTTTCTCCAAAAGATATTTCAAATGTAATCCTCGACCATTTACAAAAAATGCCGCTTTGTGTTAAAGGCCAACTGGCTTCTACGCACTTAAATTTCGAGCAAATAATAAGTCTTGAGCCGGATGATATACTTTTACTTGATAAAAAAATTGATGAGTCGATTGATTTAACTATTCAAAACCGAACTATCTTTCGCGGCTGGCCTGTGAAATCGGCCGGAAACTATGCTGTGGCAATTACGGAAATTAACAACAAATAGCGGGTACGGTATCCGCTAAACAGCATAAATTATTAATATATGAATGAAAAGGAAACAAAAATATGGCAGATACGGCTGTAGAGGAAAAAACAGAACAACAGACGCAAAACGCCGCTGAACAAGAGGATTCAAAAACACAGGCACAATCTGTTGACTTTCAGGAAACTGCTGATACCGGCGCTGCAGGGGCGGGTGGAAACATCGACATTTTACTTGATATGAATATACCTGTCACTGTTGTAATCGGCAAAACGGAGATGACTGTCCGGCGGCTTTTACAACTCGGGCCAGGCTCGGTATTACCGTTGGATAAATCTATTGAGGAGCCGGTGGATTTATATCTGAAAGATACTATGTTTGCCACTGGAACCATCGTAGTGGTGGACGAACGGTTTGCTGTCAAAATAAAAGAGATTCTTGGCCTTGGCAATAATCTCCAAAGCCCTGCTCAAACCTGATTAGCCAGGTGCAAAAGCAGATTTATAAAAAGAGATTAAATAATGACAGTTTCACATAAAACAACTTCAACTGCGTCAGATTTGCAAAGTATGCCGCTGGCTTCTCGTAGTAACATTGTTTTAGCTGTGGGTATGGTAACGATTCTTGCTACCCTGTTAATTCGTCTGCCTACGCCTCTGCTGGATATACTTTTAGCATGCAGCATATCTTTGTCAATAGCCGTTTTAATAATTACCCTGTCATCAAAAGAGGCTCTCGAATTATCTACTTTCCCTTCATTACTTCTTTTTGTAACGTTGTTTCGACTTTCTCTCAATGTTGCCTCGACCAGATTGATACTTCTGCAGGGTAACGCCGGTAGAATTATTCAGACCTTCGGTGATTTTGTTGCCGGCGGCAGCTTTGTCGTGGGAATTGTAATCTTCTTAATACTTTTTATCATACAATTTATAGTGGTCACTAAAGGAGCCGAGAGAATAAGCGAAGTTGCCGCTCGTTTCACCCTTGACGCCATGCCGGGCAAACAAATGGCAATTGACGCAGACCTTAACGCAGGAGCTATTACCGAGGCACAAGCCAATGAACGCAGAGCCAAAATTGTTAAGGAAAGCGAATTTTATGGTGCAATGGACGGTGCCAGCAAGTTCATTCGCGGTGACGCTAAGGCTGGAATAATAATCACCGCCGTTAACATAATTGGCGGAATAATGATGGGTTACTCACGAGGTATGACTGTCGCTGTTGCCATAAAAACCTACTCCATTCTTTCAATTGGAGATGGACTTGTAAGCCAGATACCATCGATGATAATCTCCATAAGTTCAGGTTTCCTCGTAACTAAAATATCTTCACAACGCAGTCTAAGTCATGACCTTTCACGACAATTTCTCAAAACAGGCCAGCCACTCTTAATTGCCTCTGCTATCATCGCTGCAATGGCGCTTGTACCGGGTTTGCCGGCGGTACCTTTCTTATTGCTCGGCGGTTCCGTCGCTTTAATTGGAAGAACAGCCGCTAAATTTGAAAAAGCCCACAAAAAGAAAGCCGAAACTCCATCGACACAACAGACAAAAGCGGAGAAACAGCCCGTTGAAGAAATGCTGGATGTCGATAGAATTTCCGTAAATGTCGGCGTGCGATTAATCAGCATGGTCGACCCTCGCAAAAACAGTTCCATCTTCGACCGTATTGGAGCTTTGAGAAGAAAATATGCTCAGCAACTCGGAATAATTATACCGCTCGTGCGCATACGGGATAACATATCACTCGAACCCACCGTTTATGAAATTAGAATTGCGGAGATGCCTATAGCAAAGGGACAATTGGAACCAGATATGTTTTTGGCGATGGATTCCGGCAATGTCAGGACTAAAGTCTCCGGACGCCAAACCGCGGAGCCGGTTTACGGCCTGCCCGCATTATGGATTACTCCGGAGGATAAGGAAAAAGCTGAAATAAACGGATACGTTGTCATTGACCCGGAATCCGTCTTTATTACACACCTGTCAGAAACTCTGAAAAAGCACGCCGAGGAATTATTGACAAGGGAAGACGTCCAAACTCTCGTTGACAGGCTTCGGAAAATACAGCCGTCATTGGTCGGAGAAGTTCTTGGTGAGCTTGTACCTGTGGGAACCCTTCAACGCGTACTTAAAAATCTTTTGAAGGACGGAATACCCATTCGTGAATTAACCACCATACTTGAATCGCTGGGCGAACACGCCCCAAAAACCAAGAATATCATCGTCTTGACAGAGATGGTTCGAAAATCATTAAAAAGAACTATTACCGAACAGCTAAAAGACCAAAGCGGTAAAATTTCAGCCATAACCCTCGAACCAGCTCTTGAAAATCAGATGGCCTCTGCTTTGAAACAGGACGCAGAGGAAATAACTCTTAGTTTGCCGGCTGAAATGGCAATGAATCTCAGCAAAAAAATTGCACAACTCTGGAAAGAAGCTATGGACAAAGGTCATGAAAAAGTTGTTTTGCTTTGCGATTCGAGATTACGGTCGCCCTTGGCTAACATGCTGTCAAGAACGGTACCACCCTTGCCGGTCGTTGCCTATGACGAAATTGTGCTTGGAACAGAAGTTGAACCAATTGAGGCTGTATCCATTCAGCAAACTGGTTTGACCGAGCCCAAAGAACTAGAGCTTGCTGGAACTTCAATTTGAAAAACGTAAATTAAAAACTGGAAAATGATTATGCCGCTACACGTCCGGTCAATCGCTGTAAAAATCGCTGTGATTTCCTTTTTCTGCCTGAGCATAATAGGCTGGTTTAGTGGCCTTTCGCCGTTTACCTGCTGTAAAAGAGCCTTGATCGGAACATTTATTGCCTATATAGCAGCCGGATTGTTTGTAAAAGCAATTAATGCCATTCTGATAAGTGCAATGATTACAAAGCAGATGAATCAACAAAGGGAAAAAGAGAATGATACTGGAAACTAAAAAGATTTCCAAGTCCCAACCCATCAGGGTCAAAGGCAGTCAAAAACATCTAACAACAATTGCCGCGCGCGCATATGCCGGCCAGAAAGAAAAATCCGTTGAGGATGAGCGTATAGCCAACTATTTGCCTATGGTCCAAAAAATAGTTCAGAGAGTGGTAAAATATCTCAAACCTCCCTTATCATTTGAAGATTTGGTCTCTGCAGGAACAATCGGCCTGGTCAAAGCTGCCCGAGACTACGACCCTTCGCACAAGGCTGAGTTCAAAACCTATGCATATATCAGAATCAAGGGGGCCATTCTCGATGAACTAAGAGGCTGGTCTTTTGTACCTGCAAATATAAACAAACAAATTCAAAAAACAATGGAGTTCGGCCTGGAAATTGTTGAGCAAACAGGTTCGCCGCCAACTGACGAAGAATTAGCTGACAAACTTGGAATAACAATGGAAAAGTTGTATCAAACATTTGAAGGTGCGCGTGCACGCCATTTTCTCTCTATCGACGGATTCGGAGACCAGTCCCCTGCACTGGGCACTTTATTAGCCGCCGCTGACTCGGTCAAACCCGATGAGTGCCTTGAACAAGCTGAGTTGATAGATAAGCTGGCCGAAGCTATCCAGCAGCTTAGTGAAAAAAAACGTCAAATTATTTTACTTTATTATCAGCAGCATTTGACAATGAAACAGATTGCTGAAGTCTTTGATATTACAGAACCGCGCGTAAGTCAACTGCACGCGAGTGCTCTATTTAACTTGTCTGTAAAATTGAGGCAATGGAAAAATGACAGATAATCATATCATAAAACCGGTGAAAGGACTTCAGAACATCGGAACACTGAAACCTATACAACAACACCACAAAAAAAAACAAAATCAAAACCAAAAAGAGCAACACAATGAAGATAACAATCAAGATGAGGTCATATTAAGCGAGTTTAATAATGAACATATATTAGACAACGAAATTACAGAAGATAACGAAGAACACAATTTCGACAATGCCGGAATTGACTATTGTGCCTGACCTGAAACACTTGGAAGAAAAAGTTATACAATATTTGTGAGGACGTTAAATGGGCAAAACTCAGGGACGAATTCTAAAAAGTAATGATGTGATACTTCAAGGCCGAATTCAGCTTGATATGGCTCATATCAGCACCAAACAAACCAAAGGTCAAAATTCGGTCCTGGTTGCACCACAGGTGCGTATCGTCGAAAAACATTCAGAATTCGCTGTTATAGAAATAACCTGCTCCTGTGGCACTAAAACACACATAAAATGTGAATATACAGAGATTGAACAACCTGTTACTGGTGAAAAAACAGCCGCTGTTGAACAAGTTGCTGCTGCTCAATAATGTTAAGTTAAATGTTAAATTGGAGAAAAGAACAATGCAAATTAACAAAAAAATCATCCTTTTTGTAATTCTGTTTCCTGCGTTATCGGGATTAATATTTTTTACAAGCTGCTCAACCCCTGAAGGACCTATAAAGGTTGTTCTACCGCCCCTTGGGGCTCCTGAAAAACCATTGAACATTGCAGCCGAAAATAGATTCCAACAATCCTCTCTACAGGGCCCAACTGCAGTAGAATCCGCCATAGAATTGTCACAAAAACACTCTCAGCTATCCGAAGAAATGGTTATCCTGCGACAGGAAAAGCAAGGCCTCCTTGCAGAAAATATCCTTTTGAAAGACGAACTTGCCACCTATAAGGCCCAATTACAACAGGCGCAAACCGAACTAACCGAGGCAAACGACCTGTTGATTGAAATGCGCATCGAACTGAATAACTGGAAAGTTAACGTTACCGGATTCCAGCAAGAAATGCGCAAAGCTGATACAGCCCAACTCGAAGCACTGCTTAAGATATTTGAACTTCTGGGTGGAGAAACCGAAACAGAGTTGGAACAGGACCAAGATGCGGTTTCAAGCCAAATACTCTCTAATCAATCTGAACAGGCTAAGACATAGGAAATTCGAACGTTATATTTAGGTGAAAGTAATGATTAGTTCAAAAAAAACCTTATTTTCTTGTGTGTTTTTGGTTTTATGCTTCAGTTTTATGCTGTCTTTGGTGGTTTTTCTGTCAGGCTGCAACGTTTACAATGATGCTCCGCCTGGCAGTTATACGCAGTATTATTCGAATCCAGGCAAGAATTTAGGCAAGATAGGCAGGATAGCCATTGTTGAACTGAAGAATAATTCGAGTTATCCGGCAATTTCGGCAGATGTAACCAAAGCACTATTCCAGACACTGCAGAAAAAACAGGTTTTTGGTTTAGCTGTATTGCAACAAAATGACCCGCAATGGCGGAGTTTACAGGTGGATTTGGATTCAGCATACACTCTTGAACAGCTCGTATCTGTTCAAAAAACGCTAAAATGCGATGCAATACTGGTTGGGACAGTTACCGAATATCAGCCGTATCCTCATATGATTATGGGATTACAGTTGAAAATGTTAGATTTAAAGGATGGGCAGCTAATCTGGGCCCTTGAGCAAATCTGGGATAGCGCTGATAAAACCACGGAATATCGCATAAAAAACTACTTTAAGTGCCAGATACGGTCAGGGTTTGCGCCATTACGGGAAGATTTGGTGGCTATTAGTCCGCTGAGATTTATAGATTTTGTGTGCTATGAGGTGGGTGAGACGATAGAACCTTAGTTTTTGAGCTGAAAATGTGGAAATTGGAAGCAGAAAGGGCAAGGAAAAAAATAGGTTATGAGGCGCAGGAGACAATAGAACCTTAGTTTTTAGGCTAAAAATGGGGTGAAAAAAAGTGTGAAAAAGTTAAAAAACGGACATGAAGCCAAAAGATATCGTCCAAAAAAAACAGCAACTTTAATAAAAAATTGAGAAAAAGTTCAAAAAACTGAAAAAAAGTTTAAAGTTTTAACCAAAAGACCCGAAAAGATGTTTAGATAAGACTATTTTTACATGGTAAGAGGAAAATGATAGATAAAATAGATATAAACTCAATTCCAGAGTTACCAGGTAAACCGACGGCCAAACAGCCGGAATTGAACGAGACAAACAGCAGTACAGACGATGCAACACTGGAGGTGAATTACGAACCGCTGATACAGAAGGCGATGGAGAGCCCAGAATCAGATGCGACGGAAGTTGAGAAGGCAAAAGAACTTATCGCTTCGGGTGAGCTGGAAAACATCGACAATGTCCGGGCGGCTGCGAAAGATATAATAGATTTAGGGGTTTAGATAATAAGATAAAAAAATCATAAAAAAAAGCTGAAGGCCAAGGACGGCCCAAACACGAGGCTAAAAGGATTTTATAAACTCGGCGAGGTATGCTGTATCACTGACCCCCCTACTCATCCTCGCCGTTTTTTTGTTTTAAAGGGGCTTGATTTTGGGTTAAAAATTGGGGTGGATTGAGTTTGTGAATCGTGGTTCGTGATTCGTGGTTCGTGGTGGGGGGATTTTGGGTACCTTCGATTCCGGGCTAAAATCAAGGGTGGGCATTTTAGAAACGTCAAAAAAACGAAAAAAAAGTTACAAAATGACAAAGAAAAGAGGAAAAAAAGAAAGAAATGACGAAAAATTGAAAAAAATGACTCGTTTTATTGTGTTTTTTTGTAAAAGTTGCACAGCGGATTCAAAAAGCTCTTTCGGTGTTAAAATGGGTAAAATAGCTTGAGCCACTAAGACACGAAGACACGAATTTTTAGCCACAGATTAACACTGATTAACACAGGTTTTTTAGACAGGATATCTGGATATGCATGATATAGAATTGAATTTAGTCAGCTTTGGTGTTCTCAGTAAGGGATTGCTCTGAAAGCAAGCTTTCTCGGCAACCCTTACCATCGTCCACAGTACCTACGGCACTATATTTAAGCTGACTGTATTTTTATATCATTTTAAGCCGTGAATATTAGAGCCACTAAGACACGAAGACACGAATTTTTAGCCACAGATTAACACTGATTAACACAGGTTTTTTAGACAGGATATCTGGATATGCATGATATAGAATTGAATTTAGTCAGCTTTGGTGTTCCACCTTCGCTGAAGCTACGGCGGACAGGTCTCGGCAAGCAAGCCTCTCAAAGCAAGCATAAATCGTGGTTAGTGGCTCGTGGTTCGTGATTCGTGGCGGAGGCCGACAAGTGGGCGTTTAATATAGTTCGAAATGAAGGCAACAACAGCGGGGGCTGTATAATGAGTATATTATGTGGAGGGGGGATTGTTTGGGAATTTTTAAGAATATGGGAAAAATATTGTGAAAATATTTAGATTGGGTATAATTTTTAAGCAAGCAGAGCTTGCAGTTGGTAGTTTATAGTTCGTAGTTCGTAGAAATAAAACTGTGAGTTGAGAAAGTTGAAATAAAAACAACGAAGGGGAAAATTCTTTGTACTTTGATTAGTTGGAAGAAATATGGCCACCTAAGGTGCAGGCGGACACCTTTAATTCCCTATGAAAAAAGGACAGGTACTTGTAAGGATAGTTTATTCAACTGGATAAAATGGCCACTTTCCATCTCTTCGACAGCATCCTTGATTTTTGCAAACGAGCACTCTTGCATGAATCTTATAGCAGAAAGAGAAGCATAATCCAAGTTTGACTCAATTGACAACCACTTACGACCAAGTTGTTCGCAAACCATTCCAGTGGTATTAGAACCAGAGAATATGTCGACAACAAAACCTCCAGGGTCAGTAAGATATTTAATAAAAAAAGCCGGAAGTTGTTCGGGGAAACGAGCAGGATGACTCTTGCGTTTTAACAATTTACATGTTCGCAAATAATGACAATTACTATTAGTATTTGGGATAGTGAGAAGATTGGAAGGTATTGCACCGCCGTTATTATTTTTACCAAAGTTCTTGCCAATATTATGCCCAGAAGGTCTCTCTTTGGGTTTATAGAATTTATCAGGATCCTTTAATAATGTTTTCATGCGTTCAGAATACGGAACCAAAACCTTAGTAACATCTGATTTGGGAAAATTGGACTTTGAAAACCACCATACCGTGTTAACCGAATCTTTTGCACGTATCTTTCTTTTATTAACCCACTCTATAGGTGATGGTAATTTTGCTGGATTGTGCCAATAGAACTCTTCTGCAAGTTTATAACCTAGTTCATCACAGAACTTTAATAGAACTCTAAAACTGTGAAGCGATCTAACAGGTTTGCCTCTTTTATATGCTCCCCCCAAATCCAAAACAAAGCTTCCTGTTTTTTTTAAGACACGATATGCTGCAATACCAAAATCTGCAAGCCAGTCTACATACTGTTCCTGATTTTCATTACCATAAGATTTTTGACGTAACAACGCAAACGGAGGACTAGTTATTATTAAATCAATTGAATCCTCTTCAAGATACTTTAGAATTTCCCTGCTATCTCCACAAACTTGCAGTCCATGCCGAGTTTTATAAACTTTAATGTTTTTTGGTATTCTGGAAAACATGTTATAATTCATTCCTGCTTGGATGAATAATACCAGCCTGAAGTTCCCAACGCCTCGAAATCCAAGAATGTGTAAAGGAACATAATAAGCTTATAGCGTAATGTACCTTTGGGTCTATACTTTCCATATTATCCAATGTTTCAGCCATTTCGTGAGAAGTCAGGATTCCCGCCAGCCAAACGACCCATTGAGGGGGTGTTCGGCCTTGAAGTTGAATCGATAGTTCATTTATCAGCTCTGGAGTAACTATTCCTATTTTTCTAATAGCTTCAGCACAACCTGCTGCGATATCACTATTTGTTTCTTCCAAGCCTGGTAATAAAACCGAATGAGTAACACCACCTAAGGATGTTAGTGCGTCCAAAGCTTCTTCTCGTATATCCCAGTTGATATCGGCGAAAGCTGTTTTAAGCAGTTTTTGAGCAGCATCCGTGCCAATATTCCCCAGTGACCAAGAAGCCGCACTTCGGAAGTAAAAAGGTTGTTGATTATCATGCAGTATAGCTCCTAAAAGCTGTACTGCTTCAGGGATTCCAGTTTCACCTATTGTTATGACTGATTCTAACCGGATTTGATCATCTATATTATTGAGATATTCATCAAACAACGATTGCAGTGATGCATCTCGAATGCTTGACAAGTAGGCAAGAGCCTCCAGACGCACATATAAATCCTCTTGTTGGTCATCAGCTATTTCTTTTATAAGCGAACGATAATCTGTTAGCTGATGAATTCTACATAATTTCACACCTGTGAAACGAACCGTTCGCTCACGTGATTGAAGACTGTTCTGAATAAAGTGATCAGAGAAATGGCGATTACATCTTAATTGTTCTTCTTTTAACGGTATTGGAGAAGAGGCCAAAACCTGATATTTTTCTACTTGCTCTCCCTTTGCTACATGTACAGGAATACCTAGCGGCAAACTAAGTGTTCGTAGTCGACCATTCTCTGGACGTAGCTTTATTTTGTTATCCTCAACACTTTCAACATTGCCGGAGCAAGTTGCAAATTTTGCTTTCCAAGCTAAAGTTAACTCTGAGCCTTCGGTTACTCCTTTTCTGACTCTGCTGTCTGGGGAGTGTTGGCGAAAAGAATCTACCATAAAATAGTTTATCTTTCCTTCAACAATCCATTCAGCCCAATTACGTTCATGCCAATACGACGCACTATCTTTGAAATATCCTCCTGTCCAGAGCTTTTCATCTGCCGCCACGCTTACAGGAAAAGCAATTAAATCGTTCGATAGCATTCCGTAATCCCATGAACGTTCCATATTGGTGTCACTATGTGACATCGAAAGCTCGGGTTTTGTTTTGGCACGGCTTTCAACTCGGAGACCACAGTTTTTGCAAACAAGGTCAGGAAGGCGAACACGTTTTCTCTTTACTTCTTTCCAAAGTTTAGCTGATGTGGAACCTCGCTCTAATTCGACCATATTATGGCCTTTTTCAGCCAAGTTCCTACAGATAGCCTGCGTGCCATTGGCGCCAATTACAATTTTTTTAAAAAAACTTGCATCTGGCTTAAAATTTGCCATATGTACATCCTTGTATTAAACAGTGTTTTTAAATCTTCAAATTACTTAAGTTTAACAGCAAATGGCCGGAGAATCAACAAAGGGAATTAAAAGGGGCCGGTAATTTTGACCTCAGTATTTTCTTATAAAAAGAGTCTATCTTCTCCTTGCCATCCTTTGCATAAAGATACGGCGAGCTTTGCTCAAATGATACTCTCGATTTTCGCTACGCATATTTCTTTTCTCAGCAATTTAGTTTAGGTGGGATAAAATGTCAATGATTTTGTTATTATGAGTTTGGTTCTATTAGGCCTTCGTTGTGGGCGACGGCACAGGTGCAGACGAGATCGCCTGTAACGTTATTAATAGTTCTTTGTTGGGGAGGATTGCATTCTACATAAAATGCTTGACGAAGAATATTACTTTTTTATAGAAACAATCGACTGGAATAATTATTGTTTACAGCAGCTTAAATCAAAAAAACCAAAAAAACGGTCCTTTATCAGGAGATGAAAATGAAAAGATATGTTAACAGACGAAATGCAGCAGCCTTATTGGCATTATTGCTTTTGTGGATGCAAAGCTCGTGCGTGGAAACCGGTACAAAAGCCAATTTTGACGGCTGGGCGGCCTTAGAGAGACCGGACAAAGGGGCGTCTGAGACGCAGCGGGAAAACAAAATAGACAGCAAAAGAATCGGCCCTGCTAACAAAAAAACCACAATATTTACCTTGTTTACTTCAGGCGGGTGCGGGTGTACGGGGTCTGGAGGCCCCCCGGTGACTTTTACAACAAATGAGCAGGTGGTGGAAGCACTTGAGAAGGCATGCGATGGAGTGGATTTCGCTGTCTGGGAAGGCGAGCGCAGCGGGGCATACGATGAGGTGCGTGGCAATCAAGGCCGTTACGACGGGGCGCTTATCTTCGGTAATATCGATAGAGACTATCGGCTGGCCTTTACGGGGCTGCCTACCATAGTTGTTTATAATCTCTTTGAGTTTATGAACCTGCCCTATTACCTTTTTGCCACCGGCAAATTTCACGAGGATGCGATACTCACCGGAGGCACCGACTACGAAGATGTGAAAATCTTAACCGCCCAATTGGACAGGAGGAACCTTTGCGACCGGCATTTGAGCGAAAAGATGTTCAATGACCTTGTGTATAAAATCAAACTGATTCAGGTCATTAAGGAACTGGGCAAGACGAGAATATTAATGCTGACCCCCGGTATAAATGATAATATCGCACAGGTGAACTACAGGGGGGACTTCAATCAATCCTTTCCCAAGGACCATAATGAGCGGTATACCCGCAATTTGAAAGAACTATTCGGCGTTGAGATTGTCCGGGTAGATGCAGAGGAATTCTACGAGCTTTATAGAAAGCTGGATATCGGCAAGGCCGAACAAATCGCCGAAGAGTGGATTAACGGGGCGCGGCGCGTGGAGGCGTCCCGGCCGGAAATAATAAAAGCGGCACGGGCTTATCTTGCTATCGAGGCTCTAAGAGAAAAATATAACTGCAACGCTGTATCGACGCATCTCAGGTCGGTAACGGGGAGCAGGGAGCTTAAAGACCGGTTCAATCCGGGTATAGGGCTGGAGCTTGGTTTCAAAACGAGGGGGATACAGGCGGTTTGTCAGAATTATCCGGACATATTGCTCAGCCAGGTCCTTGCGTATTTACTGACCTCCAGACCGAGTATGCTCGGCGATGTCATATTCGATATCGATAACTCCGTTGAGATTGTGCTGCATTGCGGGATACCAATCAATCCCTACGGGGATGAACGGCGAATCCCTTATACGATAAGGACGCACGCCGAAAGCCCGGTACGAGATATACCCGAAGAGGCCGGTTCTTCCACGGGGCTGACGGCTGAATGGCCGTTGGGTGAGCCTGTTACTTTCTGGGAGATTCATTCGCTCCATAAACAGATAAGGGTCCATACCGGCGAGGTCGTGGACGGTCATGCGATATATACCGGAGAGGACCTTGACAATGTAATGTGTACGGCAAAGATAATAGCGGCACTCGACGCCGAAAGAATACGCAGCCGTCATTTGCCGTATTTATATGGGATTCATACCAATGTAACGCTCGGCGACCTTAGAGGGCAAATCAAAGACATCGGTGTTTTGCTGGGCTTTGATGTTGTCGAATCCGACAGATAAAATTCTTATATTGTGCGTACCATTCGGTACAGGACTTACACTTTGCTTCAGCTTTCTATTTTCTCTGTGCAGATTTTTTTGTCATGCGCTGGAGGAGCTTCGCCCGTTTGGCAAGGTATTCGAGTTGTTTTTTTGATATTCGCCAAATCTTTTGCGTTGTAATTATTCAGATTTAACTTTTTTCTTTAACTCTGCGAGTTCGGCTTCAACTTCGGCTGAGGTTGCTTGTTTTTCGGTTTCAAGTGTAAGGTCGGGATTTGGACCAGATTCAGAACTTAGTTCCCGTATGGCATCGGCCTTTGCTTCGGCCATCTCAACTTTTTCACGCATACGGTCAAACTTAGCAAAGGCATTGCTTTTGTGAGAAGTAGTTTCCGACACTTTGTTTACCTTCGAGCGGAGGTCGGCTACCCGTTTGCGGGCGGAAAGCGTTGTCAGACGTCGCTTGGCTTCGGCAAGCTTGGCCTGCATAGCACTTAATTGACGGCGAAGCCTTTGTACGGTCGCGTCGGCCTCGGCGATTTCATCCTCAAGAGCAACAATTAGCTTTTCATGCTCTTGCCTGCGAGAAATAGCCTTTCTGGCCAGTTCATCATTTGCGTCGGCTACAGCGTTTTGGGCACGTTCGGCCCATAGTTTTGCCTGGCGGCGATTCTTTTGCAGCTCTGATTTAACCATTTTCTGTCCAGCCATAGTTCTGGCTGTGCTTTCTCTGGCCCGGTCGATGGTTGTTTCCATTTCCCGAACAGCCTGGCGAAGCATTTTTTCGGGGTCTTCGATATTTTCTATCATATCGTTAAGGTTTGCCGAGATAATGTCGCTGATTCTTGAAAAAATACCCATTTTGTGTCTCCTTAAAATATAAGGTTTCTATTTTTGCTCAATTAACTTTTTCAGACTTTTCTTTGACTTACCCGGATTTTGTTCTTCCACCTGCTTTATGTAATGAACCGGCAGTGTCGGTAAGACAGAGGCATTTTTCTTTTTGCCCCGAACCATAAAAAAGGGTATACTTTTTGTTATGAGCTTCCCACAAACCAGCAAAACGTTGATTTTTAGAGTAGTTACGGAGGGTAATGAACGAGACTGGCATCGATTTTTAAGTGATTACTGGCTGCCTGTTTGCCGTTTTGCCCAGCAGCGGGCCAAACTTGGAATTAACGACGCCGAAGATGTGGCATCAGAGACCTTTGAGGCAATACTGCGGAATAAATTACTGGAACGCTGGGCTTTTGACCGCTCATCAAAACTTCGAACATTGCTTTGCACAGTTGTACGTCACGTATTGGGTAATCGTGCCCGAGTGCAAAAAGGCAGACAGCGTTTGCTTTCTGAAAAGGCGGTCGAACTGGTTGGGCGAGGGGACCTTCCAACAATTAAGTCGATGGACGAGCCTGCCGAATATATTGACCAATTTTATGCGGCCTGGGTAGAGGGCATTTTGCTGCAGGCTGTCGAGGCACTGATGGCCGAGTACCATCAAACGGGCAAAGGGGATTATTTTCGTGTGCTTCATGGGCGTGTATGCGAGCAGATGAGTAATCCTCAGATAGCTAAGGCTTTGGGGATTAAAACAACCGATGCGGAAAACTATTACAAAGCCGCCCGCAAACGATTAGCTGCCAGGCTGCAAGAATTGGTAGATGAGCACACCCGGCGATATTGCCAGCCGCAAGAAGCAGATGACGAGTTTAATTGTGAATGGAGTGGAATCGGCCAATATCTGAACGAGCATGGGGGGCTGGAACGGGCTATTACTAAGGTGTATGAAAGCACCGCTCCTGTAGAAGTGGCCCAGAGACAGACACAGGCTGTTACAGCTACACTGCGTCGCCTGACACAGGCACTTCCAAGAGTGCCGGACGTCCCAGCCGAATAAATACCTTTGATATTTCTAATCTGCGGGAAAAATTAGAACAATTCCGCCTAATTCTTACCAAATTATGCTTCCTGTTACATAAAGTTTAGTGAAGGGCCGTAAATTACGCCTTGGTCGATGTTTGCCGGCAAATATGGCAATTAACCTGAACTAAATGGAGATATTCATGTTTTTCTGCTTACCTATTAAAGTTAGTCAGACCGGCGGTAAAGAAACCATACCAATCGTTAATTTAGTTTTAATTGTTGTTAATCTACTGGTTTTTGGGTTTTCCCGGAGCAGCGGAATCAGGGCAGGCAATATTGTTTTCAGCGTGCTTACCTATGCATTTGTGCACTCAAGCTTCTGGCATCTGTTAGGAAATATGTGGGTACTGTGGATATTCGGCAATAAAGTAAACCGCAGACTCGGTAACTTCTGGTATTCTACGATTTATCTCGGCACCGTGGTTGCGCTTGGCATCTTTCTCAGACTAATCCTGAGGATTAATATTGTCGGCGCTTCAGGTGCTGTCTTCGCTGTTGTGGCGATTTGCCTGATGCTGATGCCGGCAGCATTAATAGATATTGTTTGCGTTGCGGTTTTTCCGCTGAGTTTGCTGGTATCTCTATTTGCCAAGCCAAAACACTGGATTTACTGGTTTGTTCGGCTGGGCCAATTCAAAGTCAAAGCCTTATGGGGATTGTTCATTGTTCCTGTATTGCAGATTGCGGGAATCTTTTGGGGAGGCTGGAACTGGACAAACCTCTGCCATCTGCTCGGATTGGCGTGCGGAATATGTGCGGTACTTATTCTACCAAAGCATATTTCAATGAATAGAGCTTTAGAGCCTATGGAACTATCGTATAAGTTTGATTAGAAAAGGTGATAAAATGAACCAACGGCAATGGATTGCCGGCCTTGACGGATTGATGTCTCTGGTGTACCTTAAAGTGTAATTTTCGCCACTTAAGAGGTGTTTATGGCTGATGATAATTCGAAAATTGAAGATGAATACACATTAGCAAAAGTAATTGCTGAAAAAGGTGTTCTGAGTATTAAGGAAGCGGTGGCGGTAACCCTACAATTGCTCAAATCTGTAGACAATTTACACCTCGAGGGCAAGTTTCACCGCCAAATCTCAGCAAATACCGTTAGCCTCAATGAATCGATGTCAGCAACACTCGCTCAAATCGAGACGGAAGTTATTTTGGGAGGAATTGGAGTTGATTTGATTCCCTGCCCGCCGCAACTGCACAATATTCCCCCGCTTGCATTGCCAGCGGAGATAAAATCGGCCCAGCAGGTCTTAACTGAAGCAGGAATTCTTCTTGACCCACGCCAGATAGATTTTTACCAATTGGGTGCACTGCTTTGTTTTATGGTTTGCGGGCATAGTGTTTCGGACTATCTTCGCAGTTGCAAGGCTAAGGCAGGTGTGCCAAAAGAAATCGCTCCCATTATTGATCGAGCTTTGGGTTTAAATTCAAAGAGCCGCTTCTCATCAAGCGTCGCTTTTGCCGCTGCACTACAAGCAGTCGTCGATGGTAAACCGTCTGCTGAAGAACGTTCTTCTCTGCCTGACAGTATTTTTGTTGAGCCCTCATCAAAAGCCGAGACTGAAGTTCAGTTGGCTTTCAAAAAACTCGGCCATTATGAGATAATCGAACGCATCGGTCACGGAGGGATGGGCGATGTTTATAAAGGATACGAAAAGGCACTCGACCGTTTTGTAGCTATCAAGGTGCTTCCAGCGGCATTGGCCCGGCAAAAAGAGTTTGTTAAACGTTTTCATGCCGAGGCAACTGCAATCGCGAAAATTGACCATCCGAATATTGTCAGAATCTACTACAGCGGCGAAGATAACGGCAATCATTTCTTTGCCATGCAGTATGTTGAAGGCGAATCACTTGCAGATTTGCTCACACGCCGCAACAAACTAAGCGCCACTGAGGCTATGCCGATTATCGAGCAATGTTTAGCGGGTATTGGTGCAGCACACAAAAGAGGTTTGATTCATCGTGACATCAAGCCGGGTAATGTTTTGCTTGACCGTCACAGCCGACGTGCTTTAGTAACCGATTTTGGCGTGGTTAAAGCAGTTCAAACGGAGACGCAAATTACCGTCACCGGCACGATAATGGGTACTGCCGATTATATATCACCTGAGCAGGCCCGCGGTTTGGAGGTTGATTGCCGGACGGACCTTTATGCTATGGGCGTTCTGATTTACCAGATGCTCAGCGGCAAGCTGCCGTTTGATGCCAAGTCAGCCACCTCTATGATGTTTCAGCATGCTTATGAGCCACCGCCTCGATTATCTGAGGCTGCTCCAGAGGTGCCAGAGCAATTGGCAACTGTTGTAATGAAACTGATAGCCAAGAAACCAGAGAACCGGTACCAGTCAGCAGATGAAGTTCTTTGTGAACTGCATAATATCAGCCTGAGGCCAGAGGCAGCAACGAGCTCGTCGCAAAGAAATATTATCGAAGCCCCGATATTCTACAGCACTCCGGAGCTTCCGCACAATCTATCTGAGCTAACGGGTAAAAATTGGTTTGGCCGTCTGCGAAACCGGATTGCAGACTTCTTTGGTACACACGCTCCACAAGTTATTGAGTATATGCAAACGACCAGTCAACAGGTTGATGGCGCTGTCTCAGAATACCAAAGGCAGCGAGACAAGTTAGCTGACCTCACCAAAGAAGCCAAAGCTAATGCTGCAGAGTTTGAAAGCCAGGCAAAGACAAGTAGAAGGCTTGCCCAGGCTGCCGGCGAGCGTGCCGAGGGTGCAAAGAGTACAACAGCCAAACAGCAGGCCTTAAAGGAAAAACAAGAGAACGAACAAACCGCTGCTGAATTATCTCAACTTGCAGCAGAGCAACATCAACAGGCAGAAGAGATAGACCTGAAGTTAGCAAAATTAGATGCAAAATTAGCCCAGTTACGCTCTCAGCGAGACGCCCTCAATGCCCGTATGAACGGCGCCAAAGCACGGCTCAAATCCGAACAGGCAAGACCCCCGAAATGGCGACCTTCGAAAAGATTGTTACATATTGCAATAATAATTTTTCTTATTTGTACCATAGGTGCATTTTTATATGGTTTTTGGCTAAAGCTTTATCAAAGTCAGCCTGAGCCGTATCCTGCTGGACCATCGCGACCTGAACTGGTTACACTTCTCAAAGACGCTCAGCCCGGCAGTTTGCTGGCATGGGGCTGGACAAAAGAGAAGCGATGTAATGTTCCTGCCGGTGCTGATTATGTATCTGTTTCTGCTGACCGGCATAGTTTGGGCCTCAAGTCTAATGGTACGCTTACAGCCTTTGGCTGTAATTGTTTCGGCCAATGCAATGTTCTTGCAGTAAATGATTTTGTTGCTATTTCAGCCGGTTTTATCCACAGCCTGGCTCTTAGAATGGACGGCTCTCTGGTAGCATGGGGTCGTAACAATCACGGTCAATGCAATGCTCCAAAGGGCTATGATTTTGTAGCGATCTCGGCCGGCAGTTGGCACAGTGTGGCCCTTAAAGCCGATGGTTCGCTCGTGGGTTGGGGCCGCAACCAGGAAAAATACCCTGTCCCTAAGGGTAAGGATTTCGTAGCTATTGCTGCCGGTGGACATAGTCTGGCCCTTAGGACCGACGGTTCCCTTGTGGCTTGGGGACGTAATGAAGATGGGCAATGCGATGTACCAGATTGTAAAGGGTTCGTTGCTATATCGGTTGGAGAAAAGCATAGCCTGGCACTGAAGGCTGATGGAACGCTGGTTGCCTGGGGTGGCAACAAACACGGCCAATGTAACGTTCCTTCCGGCAATGATTTTGTGGCCATTTCGTCGGGATACCACCACAATTTGGCTCTTAGAGCTAATGGAACGCTGGTCGCATGGGGTTTAAACCAGTACGGCCAATGCAATGTTCCCACCGGAAAGAGGTTTATAGCAATTTCCGCCGGCAGGTTCCACAACCTGGCAATTGTAACTGACAAACCAAAGACAGGCCTGATAGCTCACTGGAAATTTGACGAAGGCAGTGGGAATAAGGCTTATGATTCAGCAGGCACAAATCACGGGAAAATCGATGGTGCAATATGGACCGACGGCCAAATCGGCAAAGCACTCAATTTCGATGGAAATGATGATTTTGTTAGAATTGGGAGTGATGTTAGTATTGCTGATATGTTTGACAACTTCACTATTAGCCTGTGGGCTAATCCATTAACAATCCATGAAATAGACTCAGAATCAGCTACCTCTTGGCGTGGTATTGGTGGACAAAAATATGCTATTGCTCCTGTGCACGGTGATGGTATGTGGGAGGGCGGACATGCTGGAGCGGGAATATCTATCGGCACTAACGGCATTAGTGTTTACGAGCACGGAGATCGACATTACTATTCGCCATTGGTATGGAAAAGTGCAGTAAGTGGATTTACACATGTAACGGTTGTATACGAAAACAAACATCCACACTTGTATGTTAATGGAGTATTAAAGAGGACAGGATTAACAAGTCCAAGAATAGTTCATGCTCTTCCAGGCACTATAGGCGGCGAAAATCATGGCTATTTCAAAGGTAAAATTGATGAAGTCCGTATCTACAACAAAGCTTTGTCTGCTCAAGAAATTCAGCGGCTTTACGCTGAAACAGCCAGCAAATATGAGAAGCCAAAAGTCTCTGGATGGGTAGATGTTCTTAAGTTGATCGACCCGAAAAGAGATACGAGAGCAGGACAATGGAGATTCGAAAATGGAGTACTGACCGGATTTGCCGAGAGTACACTGGAGACAACATACGAACTACCTGCTGAATATGATGTCTTGTGGGAATTTGAGTCAGACAGCACTGCTGTCGATTTACTTTTAGCTAGCCCGATAGGAAAGCGATTCGAGTGGATGATGAAAGGCTGGTCTCATAAATTGTGCGCGATTAGAGATGTCGATTGTAAACCAGCAAATGGCAACCCGACTACTACAGTATACCCTATGGCCAGCGGAACAAGATATGTTTCAGAGATAAGAGTAAGAAAGGACCGATTTGTTGCCCTGATAAATGGGGAGGAAATACTAAACTATAAAACAGACTGGTCCAATATAGAAATTTGTAGTCGTTGGGATCCATCTGAAGTAAAGCCTAGAACGCTTGGTATATGGTTAAACAAGTACTGGACAAAAACATATCAATTGAAAGTCAAGCCTCATAGTGAAGACCATAGTGCTGCCCTCAATTACACATTATCTTCTGATGAGCTTTTAAAGAAACTTGCGGAGTTAGAACAAAAAAAACGTGAGGCCCGAGAGCGCAACGATAGAGAAGCTTTCAAGAAGGCAAGAGATGAATGTGACCAATTTTTAAAAGAACATCCCGATCTGAAAACCAATTAAAGGCCAACAAATGAAAAAGAATCTGACAAGGAAAGGCGTCTGCATTCTTTTTGCTGGTATTGCCCTTGTAGTTCTCGCATTCGTCATCTACGCAGCAACTCAGCATTCTGTGTCCAGTTTGGAAGACTGGTTCATCGTTCTTTTCCCTGTCCTTACGCCGTTACTATCAGCTTTCATAAGCCTCAAGCTGTATCCAGATTTCAATAGTAAACATCCTGTCAAGCGAGCGGTACAAGGCGGCTTATTACAAGCCCGACGGCAGCGGTTATTCAATCTATGCAAGTGGCCTGAATACTAAACCCATTGCTGACAACGGTTGGAATTATCACGGCGGTGCGTATAATACTCCATGGAATGTCGGCACGGGTACGATGGAGCAAAACGGTACGTTTGATATGATGGGCAATGTCTATGAATGGAATGAGACTCTTATTGGTTCGTCTCGCGGCATTCGCGGCGGTGCATCCAACAGTTCCGGCGACGACATCGCGTCATGGGACAGAAGTGCCCTTGGCGTACAGTTCAAAGAGTACTGGCCTGTAGGCTTTCGAGTAGCTTCAAATGTCAAAGGAGGGTCTGTATCAGAAGAAATTGACTTACTAAAACTGGCGGACCCAGCCAGGGACGAAGTTATTGGTAAATGGACATTAAGTGAAGGTAATTTAACTGTAGATGGAACAGCTGCTGCAAGGATTAGTTTTCCCTACGAACCGCCGGAAGAGTATGATTTTGTGATAGAATTTTCTGTTAGCAAAGCCCCCTCTTGCATAGCTCAGTTGGTTTGCAAAGGTGAAGTGCCATTTACCTGGAGCATGAATGCCGGTAATCCTCGCCGGTGCCGGATTGAGGATATCGACGGGCATTCAGTTATTGGTAATACAACTTTGCGGCCTCTTTATTCGTTTGAGGCGGGCAAAAAATACACTTTGATTGTTGAAGTTCGTAACGACCGGGTCAGGTGTCTGATTAATGGTGAGCTAATCGTCGAACATAAAACCAACTACAGTGACTTGAGTCGAAACAAGAAGTGGACTATGCCCGAGCAGCTTAGGCTGGGCCTTGGGACCTGGGATGGCCCCACAACATTTTACCGCATCGCTACACGCGAGGTCACCGGGAAAGGACGCTTTGCTGACAAATAATCGTGCCTGGTCTGTAAGTTGGGGTCTACGCGGTCGTGGGCGTTGTAATCATCTGCTGTTTTTTAGATTTTGTGGCGACAACATCAGGACACCAGGGATTTGTTTTGGCCCGTTTGCCATATGTGAGCTTGATCTAAAAACTGTACCGCCCGGACGGGTATGGACGAAGCCGGATATTCCCCTCAGCTCGCTTCGGGGAATATCCTTATAAAGAACCGGTAATTTAACTATACTGAAAGTGTAAGCTATGTGTCCGAACAAGTGTCAACCATCTTCCCGGACTATACACACGCGGGCTGAGGGCTAAATGATACTTCATTCGGCGGAGGGGGTAGAGTATTAAAAACTTTTGTTTTGATGGGGAATATGGCGATATAGGAATATGGCAGCAGAAGAAACGATAAAAAAGAAATTCAAAAAACTGTGGAAATATTACATCTTTCAAAGCCTTCTGGCTGCCATTAGCCTTTTAATTATCGTTCTGGTACTCGGTAAAGAGAAAATGGTAACGGTGAGCGCAATCGGGGCGACGGCCTTTATCGTTTTTGCAATGCCCAAATCCGTATCTGCGCAAACCAAACACGTTATCGGGGGACATTTAGTCGGGCTGGCGGCCGGGACCATATTTTACTTTACGGGGCTGCCTTATTACGTTGAATATCCTCTTGTCGTCGGGATTGCCATTTTTATTATGGTGGCTCTGGATGTTGAGCATCCACCGGCGGTGGGGACTGCGTTGGCGGTGGTGATAAACGAGGTTACGCTTAATGCGTTTATAGGTATAATGTTAAGCTCTATAATTTTTTCACAGTGCCGTTATACGCTTCGGAAGCACCTAAAAGACCTTGTTTGAATCAGAAGGATTTAGAGCATAGGTAAAACGAATCAAAAAATCAAAGGGTGAAAATTAGTCAAAGCTCTTTTAAGCGTTTTTGCGGTGACGGAGTCTATCGAGCGCTACCGCGACGACAATAATACAACCTGTGATAATCTGCTGAACCCAGTTCGGCATTCCCATTTGGGTACAACCCGAAGCTATGACCGTCATAATCAAAGCCCCCATCAAAGTTCCGAGAACGGAACCTTCGCCACCTGAAAGGCTTCCCCCGCCGATGACCACGGCCGCTATGACATCAAGTTCAAGCCCTGCCGCCACGGTAGGGTCACCAACTGTAAGTCTCGAAAACTGCATGACACCGGCCAGACCTGCAAAAGCGCCACAGGCGGTGTAAACAAAGACTTTTACCGGTTCGACGCCCACGCCGCAAAGCCTGGCTGTCTGCTCATTCGAGCCAATTGCAAATATGTGTCTTCCGACCCGCATGTACCTGAGCAAAAAGGCCGTCCCGACTGCAAGCAGAACAAGTATCCAAACACCGGCAGGGACCAACATCCAGCTTTTGTCCTGCGAAACCGAAGCCAACAGCTCTTGAAGCCATTTCAAACGCCCGGGGTCAACGTCAATTTTCTGCTCCCGCGCGATACCTTTGGCCGCTCCGCGAACCACCAGCATCATTCCTAAAGTAACTATAAAAGGCACCACTTTAAGCCGAGTTATCAGAGTTCCGCTGATGAGGCCGAACAAAGCCGCCGCCGCTACACCACCTATGGCTGCTGTCAGCGGTCCGGCACCGGCATATTGGAGCAACCACGCGACGACTACCGTGCTAAGGGCAACGATAGAACCAACTGAAAGGTCAATCCCGCCGGATATAATGACCAATGTCATCCCAAGGGCCGCTATGCCGACAATAGTGGTCTGGCGGGCAATCATTTCCATGTTCCGGGCCGTTGAAAAACTCGCAGGGGCAATTAAAGAAAAAAAGCCGTAAACCACGAGCAAAGCCAGTATAGGACCCAACCGGTTAAGCCAAATCCCCCAGCCGGTCCCAAATCTCTGTTGCGGTTGTAACATATTCTTATTTTTCATTGCTTTATCTCCTGTCCGGTTGCCTCCAACATTAGCTTGTGCTCATCAACTTCATCAATCGCCCGACTCGCCCCCAATCTGCCCCGACACATCACCGCTACGTGGTCGCA
>Ga0272442_10000856_pt1 | contig 47552 bp, 57 predicted proteins | sample SSMForm2O_FD_200262 | JGI IMG/M metagenome (GOLD analysis project Ga0272442, IMG submission 200262) | Marine sediment archaeal communities from Little Sippewissett salt marsh, Falmouth, MA, United States - SSM-Form-2O | ecosystem: Environmental > Aquatic > Marine > Wetlands > Sediment ...
TGATTCAATAAATTTTTTCTCAATCATTTTTTTTCTCCTTAACTTTTTCTTTTACTTCTTGTTTTTTACTTTCTTTTTTTTCTTTTACTTGTTTTTTCTTTTCTTTTATTTTCTTTTCTTTAGCTTTGAGATAAATATGTGTTCGTTTGAATTTTTTTCCACCATAAGCAAGTCTTGTTGATCTCATTGCTCTAGCTGCTTTATTTGCAATAGCCTTACTAATATATAGCATTTCAATATTCATATTTTTGACCTTAGCATTTCCAATCAAATTTTTTAAAGCTTTAATAAAATATTTACTAGCTTTAACAGCGTATCTTCCAGATTGCATTCCTCTTGGCATATTTTTTTTATGAGGTATTTCTCCCCTCATTGGAATAGCAATTTTCATTTTATTTGCTTTTTCTAATGATTTTAAAGATTCATTTACTAATTTATTTTTAATAAATCTACAGATAGCTATTGATTGTTTTGTTGAAATAGGAATGCTTTTTAAATAAACATCTGCTTTATCCCAAACTTTTTTTGGTTTTTCAGGTTTTTTCTTTGTAGTTTTTGCCTCTGTCTTTTTTTGATCTTTAATTTCATTTTTCTTTTCTTCTGTTTTTTTCTCAGTAGGTTTTCCTTCTTTCTTCTTCTCTGGTGTTTCTTTTTTTACTTCAGGCTTAACTTCTTTCTTTATTTCTGGTTTTTTCTCTACTTTTTCTTCCTTCTTCTGTTCTTGTTTTGGTTTTTCTTCAGCCATTTTATTTTACAGATAAGAATGCTGTACTTCTTGTAGCTCCAATACCCGCAGCCCCATGTTTAACGCCTTGTCTAGTTACTGCAAATTCTCCAAGCCGATGTCCAAGCATTTCTTCATTTATTTTTATAGGAATAAATTCCTTTCCATTATGAATATGAATTGTTTTTCCAAGCATTGCTGGAACAATAATTAAATCTCTTAAGTGGGTTTTAATTGGTTTTTCATCTTTCTTTTTTTTCTCCATTTTTTTCAAGAATTTGTCTAAAACATTAGATTGTCTAATCAAACTTCTTCTTGCTCTGGATTTTAAAAGATTTGAAAAATCTCTTAAATCCATCTTTTTTATTTCTTCAATTTTCTTTCCTCTATATTTTATTTCTTTTACCATTTTATTTCTTTTTTCCAGTTCTCCTAGGGCTTAAATGCCCTACTTTTGCACCCGGAGGAGAATTTCTTTTAGAAATTTTACTTTTTATTCTTTTTCCACGACCAGATCCGAATGGATGATCTACAGCATTAAATTTAACAGCAGAACTTCTCGGATATATTTTTCCACCAATAGCCTTCATTTTATAATGTCTTTTTCCTGCTTTAACAAATGGTTTTTCTTTTCTTCCAGCTCCAGCGATAATACCCACAGTTGCTCGGGTATCCGGATGTAATTTTTTTTCTTTTTTAGAAGGCATTACAACTAAAATATAATTTTTTTCTTTTTTAACTATTCTTGCAGAAATTCCACTTGATCTTACAAATTTTCCATTACTTCCTGGAAAAGATTCTATATTAAATATTTCTGTTCCTATTGGCAGATCTTTAAGAGGAACAATATCTCCTATTTTATTTCCATTTCCTATGTTTATTTTTTGTCCTTCTTCTAAACCCAATGAGGCAAAATTATAGAAAACCTTTCCCTTAAACATTATTTTAGCAACAGGAGCATTATAACATGTAACATGCATTAATTTGATTACTTCTGCTTCTCCTTTTTCTTTAAGTTCAGGATATTTTGCAGTAATTTTATATGCCTTTTTTCTAGATCTATAGGTAAGGCTTCCATGCCCTCTTGCTTGTTGAATAATTCTTTTTCCCATCTTACATTATACCAAGTTTAGTTGCAACATCAATTGCAGGGGTTGATTTTTTTAATTTAATGAATGCAATTTTTTTATTTTTCTTTATTTGAGTATTAATATCTTCAACCTTCACTTTAAACATTTTTTCCATTTCTTTTCTGATATTCTCTTTTGAAGCATTTCTTTCTACAATAAAGACTATTTTATTCTCTAATTCAATCATTCTTAAAACTTTTTCAGTTGTTACAGGTGTTAATAATATCATTTTTTTAAATAATCTGGAATAGGAAATTTATTATATTCTGGTAAAAGATTTTTACCAAACATTAATCTTGAAAAACATTCTGCTTCAAGTTTAGCATCAAATAATCCATTATGGGGAATCCCTTCTGCAATTACCTTACCATCTTTATCAAGATTTTTTCTAGGATCTTTCATTCCACAAAATTCACATATTTTTGGGAGACCCATACCACTCATAAGTTGTCCATCATAATCTTTTAAAAAAGCGCCACCCTCTTTTTCAGAATGTTTGGCTTGCGCAATACTATGTAAATCAAAAGCTCTCCAGTGTAATGGCAACACTAGATCATACATTGCGGCTCTAATTCTGAAAAAAGCATAATCAAATTGGGGATTTTGGCATATAAAATTTTTAACTTTTGTTTTTTTACACCAATTAAAGAATTTTTCGAGCATTTCTTTTTGAGATTGTTTATTTTTATCACGTAATTCTTCTTCTGTTTTTTCACAAACGAGTAATGCCATTTCTGTTAAAGTATCTGTATCATCAATTCTTGCTTCTTCTAGAAACTCTTCCTTGGTTTCTAAATCTATGGCACCAATTTGCCATATTCCATTTTTGATATAATTATCTGCACCACTTGTTTCTATATCCACACAAATCATTTTTTCTTTTCCTCAACTTTTTCTTCTTTTATTTTTTTAATTCTTTTATTTAAATCTGAAATTGCTTGTTCAGTATAAACAGTTAATCTTCCTGGAATTCCTCCAGAAGCCAAATTTTTAACAGATAAACTAGAAGCTTTTATAGTTTCTATACCATAATTATTTAATTTCTTTTTATTTTTATTTTCAACTACAAGCAATAAAGAATAACTTTTTTTATATTTTCTATTTCTTCTTTTTCCTTTTCCAGCTCTGACTTTCCTTGATTTTTCAATTTTTATTCCCAAGATATCTTCAAAAAATTTGATTATTTCTTTGTTTTTCTTTTCAAGAATAGAATTTTCAATTATAATTGGGACCTCTGCTTTTATTTTCTTTTTTTCATACCTATTTTCTAACCATTCTTTTGATGCAGTTGCTGAAATTGCACTTTTTAATGCAAGTAATTTTTCTTTTTTATTAATTTTTCTTTCTCGACTAATTAGTTTTGGAGGGTGTGCAGCTCTTCCCCCAACTGTTCCAGGGATAAAAGCACCAATCCAATAAAATTGTTCTCCTCTCTTAATTAAATATTTTCTAGGAACTCTAGATATACCTCTTCCATAAGTTGTTTTCCATTTTCTTCTTTTATGTCTTACTTTTCCAGCACCAGATTGTTTTCCAGCTAAAGGATAGGTAGCATATTCTTGTTTAGTTAATGAAGAAACATAAACTTTCAAAATTAATTCCGGTCTTACATTTACTGAAAAAAATTCAGGTAATGTAATTTCTTTTTTTCCAGGATGTGTTTTGGTTTTCATTTTTCAATTTTTATTATTTCATAATTTTTCTTTTTTCTTTTTTTAGTTTCCCTTAATGGAAGACTTAAAACAAGTGCTCTTTTCTTAGCACCCTGTACAGATCCCTTAACAATAATATAATCTGTATTTACTTTTCCATAATTTCTAAAAGAGAATTTATCTAGATTTTCTTTATTATTAATATCTAACACTTTTTTATTATAACTTATCCGAGTAAACATTCCCCCTTGTCCAGCTTGGGGGGCCCTCATAGTTGTTCTTCTTGGTGTAAAAGAACCAATGTTCCCAGGACGTCTTCTTCCTTTTTCAGATTTATGTTGTTTTAATCCAATTCCAAATCTTTTTACAGGACCAATTAATCCTTTTCCCTTGGTTAATCCATGAACATCAACCAAAGTTCCTGTTTCAAAGAAATCTTTGAAATTCAATTCTTTTCCCAAATTTTCTTTTACAAATGTAAATTTATCTTTTATTGAACCACCAAGACCTAATTCAACAAGATCTGGCTTCTTTTTTTTGCCTGTTTTTTTAACCATTGTGTAAACAATAATCCTTATATCATAAAATTCATCCAGTTTTTTTTCTAATTCATCTAATTTTGATTGTAATTTCTTTTTGCTTATTTTTACTTTTTTCTTTAATTCCTTATCCAAGTTATCTGCTAAAACTTCTGTTTGAACCTGTATCCCCCTAGAATCTTTTTTATAGAATCTTACAGACATTATTTTTATAGAAGGAATTTCTAGGACAGAAACTGGAAGCAAAATTTGTTTGTTTTTAGTTAAAGAATCCGGGGTTAAATCACGAACAAGAAGACGAAACATTCCAGCCTTATACCCAATAAAACCAAGAAGCTTCTTATCAGAATATTTTTTTGTAAGAGGTTTCCAGTTTACTCTAGGCACAAGTTTAGACGCCCTTTTACGAGGCCAAAACTGTAGACTTCCTGATCTCGGTTGATGTATCTTTCCCATTTCTTATATTGAATGTAGTTTTGTTTAACATTCTTCCAAACCGTACCTATAAACCTCAATTTATCGAGTAAAAATGGGTTTATAAATCTTATCTTTACTTAGAAATCTGTTCAAATTCATCTAAAAGTTCTGGAAACTCAGTGATCCCCTCTTCTCCAGAAAGATGGCCTTTTCCTTCAAATTCAATGATTTTTGCACCTAATCTTTCTTTAAACATTCCAGGATCCTCTTTTGGAATGTATGGATCATCATTTGAATAGATAAATGTGACCCTACCCACATGTTTTTTAATTTCTTCAGTATCTAGTGGGGTGTTCATCCAAGGATCTGCTATTTCCTGAGTGTATTCTTCATCCCATGTTTCATCTGTTAATCCAAACCATCCAGAAACAAGGATTATGCCTCCCACCTGTTTACCTTCTTCTAATCCTTCTAAATATCTCATAATTGTTTGACATCCTATACTATGGCCTATAAGATAGGTCTCTTTATTAGGTTCTCCCACAACTTCTTTTAATTTTGAAATCCATTCATCTATTGTAGGATGCATTGTATTTGGCATAGCAGGCAATTTTGAATCATACCCTCTCTCTTGAAATGCTTTTTGTGCCCATTTATACCAATCTACTTCAGGAGTTCCTCCCCAACCATGGACAATTATTATTCTTTTCATGCTAGAAAAACCTCCCGGTTTTTCTGCATGTCAAAAATCTCTTATTTTTTAACATTTTAAACTATAAAATCAGTTTCTTTTACCAGTTTTTTACCATCAGCAATTATGTTTCTGATCAGTTTTCCTTTTCTTTTTGCAAGAAGCCTTATCTTTGCAAAATCTTCTTCACCTTTTGGCATAATAATATCAGTTATTTTAAGTGTGTGATTAATCTTTATTTCTTTGAATATGGGATTATCAAAGAAAATTTCTTTAACAATAGCTTGATCAGTTGTTTTTAAAGTACAAAAATCAGCTTTAGGTTCTTTTTCTCCCTTACTAGATGGTTTTCCACTTTTTGGAAGTTTTTCCTTAATCTTAAGTTGACTTGATGGTGTTTCAAAACTTAAAGCATAAAAAACTCGGGGTTGTTTATTCATTAACTCAAGTATATCTGCTTTATTTGCTTCTGTATCAATGATAATCTTACGAATACCCATGAATTTCTTAACATCTTTTATTTCAAACTTAATATCTGATTCAACATCTAAAGTAGAAACAATTATCCCCTTAATCTTTAGTTTTTCAGGAGCTTTTTCTAAACATAATTTTACAAGAGAGTTAGTAAATTCAACACTTGTCTTTATACTCCATTTACTTGCTTGTTTCTTTCCTTCAAGCAAAAATTTGTTTTTAAATTCTCCTTTGCTGAACTTAACAAATTCTTGATGAACAGAATCATCCACCTTTTTTTCAAAAATCTTTTTTATAAACATTTTATTTTCCGGTTGTGCCAAAACCTCCTTTTCTATCTGTTTGATCTAATTCTTCTGATTCCTCAAATTCTAATTTAACATATGGAACAATCATCCCTTGCCCAATTCTTTCTCCTTTTTTAATTTCATAATTATTTTTTGTACTATTAAATAAAACAACTTTAATTTCATTTCTATAATCGCTATCTACAATTCCAGCAAATCTATGGATTCCTTTAGCACCTAGGCCGCTTCTATCCCAAATTTGTAATCCATATCCCTTTGGAACTTCCATTGAAACACCTGTAGCCACCATATGGACTTCTCCAGGATTTAAAATAGTATTCTCAATTGCATAAAAATCAAAACAAGCAGCCTCATGTGTGGCATGAATGGGTGCTTTTGCTTCTGGATGAAGTTTTTTCCACCTAACTTTTGTGATTTCCATCTTTTTTATTTTAATTACCTTTTTTATTAAATAACATTAAGAAATAAACCTTTTATATACTTTTTTATCTAGAATAAGTTATTTTAATATAAACTCTTTCAGCTGAATATTTTTATCAGAGAAACTCCAATAGCATTTGTTATTAATTTTTTCTCTTTTTAATAATCCTTCTTTTTCTAATTCTAAGAAAAAATCTCGTATAGTTAGATAACTTCCACCACCTCTGCTCTGTTTTAGATTTTTCAATATTTTTCCAATAGTAATCTTTTCATGATTCGCTAGTTCTTTCAAAACTTTTAATCTATTTTTTGTAATTTTATGTCTACTTAAAATTAAAAAAGGTTTTTCAAGTCTTTTTTCATCTATTCCAGTTATTTTTTTCATAATCTCAGAATATGCTAGAACACTCATAATAAATTTCCCCCCATATATTTTGTTTGTATAGGAACAGAACTCCCTTTTAAATCAATAAAAACAGCTTGTAACAAAGACATTCCTTTAAAAATTTTAATTTTATTATTAGAAATGTTGTGGATTCCAAAAACAATTTCTCCTTTATATCCGGGATCATTAACAGCACAAAGAATTTTTAACCCAATTCTAAAAGAAGTGCTCTTTGTTTTTAATATAGACATTATATTTAATGGGGTATCAAATTCTTCAAATGTTTTTCCAAGTAAAAATTCCCCTGGTTTTAAAATATAAGGAAGTTTTAGTTTAGTAAATTTTGTAATTTTATCTTTAGATAAATCTACTATTACAATTTTTTTGGGTTTAAAAATTTCTTTAAGCCTAAGATCATAACTACACGGACCTATATTTTCTTTTTTAAAATTCTTTAACATGTAACAAAAAAGCCCTTATTTCTTTAAAAATATTACTATGATGTAACACTTATTTAAAAATAAGTTCGTTTTAAAGAAATACATGGCAGAAAAAACCAAAAAACCTGGAGAAGAGGTTAATTTTAGAAGATTACTGTTTAGCACCGGAAAATATTCCTTCTCCTTTTAAATTAAAAAGTAATTAAATGAAATCAAAAAGAAAATGGCGGTTTTAAGTGAATGGTGGAGATGTAATGACAATGAAGCATATTTTGCTGCTATGAACATTAATGGAATAATCTCTCAAGTAGAAAAATTAAGAAAAGGGAAGCAATTAGATGGTTCATCTTTTGAATATGTAAAAATGGGCCAGTTATTTGTATCTGCTGGAAAAGGTTATTGGAGCTATTTAAAAAGAAGACCTAGGCGAACTAAGAAACCCTCTAGAGATTACTGGAAAAATTTTCTTTTTGGGAGCAGATATAAAACTGAAGAAGAACAAACAAGAGATCACGAGATCTGGTTTGAAGAATGTTTAAAATATGGGCTTGGATCAAGTATGGTTGCCTATGCTCATATTTCTAATACCTGTCTTTGGACAGAAAATTTTCCGTTACCGAGGAGATTTAAAACTTTAGAAGGAACTCTAAAAGATTCACGAAGAATGTCTAAAAAACACTATATAGCGGGGATTGTTTTTTGGCATAAATTACATGAAAAATACTCCAGAAGGCATGGTTTAACTCCTGAAAGGGCTATCATACGTTAAAAAATGAAAGATATTAAAAATAAATTAGATGATGAATGGGTTGCTGCGGCTAAATCTAAAACCGGAAATCTTTCTTTGGGCAAACGTTTAAAATTATGTTTTTTTCCAGGCTATAGTATTTATAGAACACACAAAATAGCTAAATTAAGAAAGAAATTAGGCATTTATTCTGAGGCTGAATACAGAGATTTTTTAAGTAATAGCTCCTTTGAAAATTCTGTTTTAGAGGCATTTAAGGCACATGCTTATTATCAACTTGTAAAGTATGTTATCAACCTTTTCTAGGGCTAGTGGGCCCACCAGGGATCGAACCTGGGACCTCCACCTTGTAAGGGTGGCGTCATACCACTAGACCATGGGCCCATCATTTTAAGCAAGCATAAAACTTTAAAAAGGTTTCTTGGCACGTATTTGCATGGCAAATAAACCGAAAAACTCTCAAAATAATCTAGGAAATAACGAAATTCCTAATCCTGCTAATTATGGGAACTTGGCAAAAATGCCTGCAAATATGCAAGATATTGAAAAACAAATTCCTCCCGAAGTTAAAAAAGAAATAGAAAAAACAAGAGAGCAACTTCAAAATTTTAAAAAACAACTTGTAAAAAAGTTTTCTTATATTGATTCTATTGGAATCTTACCTCCTTGGGCTTCCCAAATAGCCGAAGAGGAAGAAGAAGTAATTAAAGAAAAAAAAGATGAAAAATTAATTCATGTTGTTATTATATTGCCAGATGAAAAAATAAAAGAACTTCCAAAAGTAAAGGCAGAGGCAGTAAATCTTGTAAAAAATTTTAAACCAAGAGTTTGGCTACATATTAAAACAAGAGCAATGATTTGGGAAACAAGTTTTGATGGAAAATATCAATTAATTGATGGTTTTGCTCTTTCATTTCCCTTACATGATAAAGATGGATTTTTAGCAGCTTTAAGATTAACAACAATTCATAAGAGAATGTGTCTTGCAAAATTTGAAAGATATGTTGTTAGTTATGTTCTTGTAGGAAGTTTGGTTAGAGGACAAGCAAAAAAATCATCTGATGTAGATGTTTTTATTGTTATTGATGATACAGATGTTAAAAGAATGTCTAGATATGAATTAAAAGAAAAATTAAGATCTATTATTTGGAGTTATGGAATCCAAGCAGGTGAAGAAGCAGGTGTAAAAAATAAATTAAATGTTCAAATTTATATTTTAACTGATTTCTGGGAATCTGTTAAAGATGCTCACCCTGTTATTTTTACAATGATTAGAGATGGTGTTCCTCTTTATGATCGTGGTGCATTTATGCCATGGAAATTATTGTTGCGTATGGGAAAAATAAAACCCTCTCCTGAAGCAATTGATTTATTTATGAGCATGGGTGATAAAATGAAAACTAATATTAAAAGAAGACTTTTAGATATTGTTATGGAAGATATTTTCTGGGGTGTTTGCACACCTAGTCAAGCTGTTTTAATGTTATATGGTTTGCCTCCTCCAACTGTTCAAGAAACAGTTAAAGAAATGAGACGTGTTTTTTATGAAAAAGAAAGGTTACTTGAAAAAAAATATATAGATATCTTAGAAAATATTATGATTAAATATTATAAGGGGTATGAACATGGAAAAATTAAAGAAATCAAGGGTGTGGAAATAGATAAACTTCTAAAAGATGCAGATGATTATATGAAACGTTTAAAAGAATTAATGAGGCAAATTGAAGAAAGAGCTGCAGATACTCAACTTACCGAACAATACAAACAGATAAAAGAATTAGTAGAACATTTAGTTGGAAAAACATCTGAGTCTACTATTCTAGAAAAATTCAAGAAAGAATTGATTTCTAAGAAAAAAGTAGCTCCAAGAAATCTTATTTTATTAGAAGATATTCTAGATATTATTAAGAAAAATAAAAAGAAACCCAAAAAAACTAAAACAAAAGTAAAAGCAAAGAAAAAAGAAGAAAAAATATCTAAACATGATTTAGCAAGAATGAGGCGTTATACTCATGAATTATGCACTGATTTATTAGAATATATCCAAAAGAGAGATCTTCAAGAAATTCAGAAAAATAAAGCAGATATTATTTATACAGTAGAAAAAGATGGGAAAAAGATAAAAAAACAAGGAGATCTTTTTATCTTCGATAATATAGCATTTATTATCCCAGATACCCATTCAGATGAAATTAAGAAAATAGAAAAAGGAAAAATATCTGAAGCAAAACAAGAAGAATTAAAAACATTCATGAAAAAGAAAGCAACTAAAAAAGTAACCCCTGAACTAATTCAATCATTACAAAAGTATTTTAAAGACATTGAAATAATATTCTAAAATGAAAGCAATAGTTAGATTTTTTCGTGGTGGTAAAAAAACCCAACATCCAAGACATTTTATCTTAGAAGTTGAAAAAATAACTGATTTAAAAAAAGCAAAAGAATTAATAGGAAAGCAAGTTGTATGGAAATCTCCAGGAAAAAAAGAATTAAAAGGAAAAATTACATCTACACATGGTAATAAGGGTTTAATAAGAGCTGTTTTTGAAAAAGGTCTTCCTGGCCAAGCAATTAATACAACTGCTGAGATCAAATAGATTTAACATAATCTTTCTATTACAATATTCTTTATATATAAAAACCAGTTATAAAAAATATGGAACACGTGTTAGATATAAGTAAAGAGAGATTAGTAGATTTAATGATTAAAGGTTTTAATGCAAGTTATACTTATTTAACTAAGGGCCCATTTGGTTTACCATTGGGTTTAGCTAACCCAAAAAGTATGGATTTGCCATTTATGGTTTTTGCAGATCCTAGACACGAAGATTATTTTAGAGAGGTAGAAAAACAGGTAAAATTACACCAATCTCAAGAATGGGAGTTATTAACTACTAAATGTTATGAAAAAGCTTTTCCTGCAATTAAGATTAGATTAATTGATGGTGCATCAGAAGAAAAATATACTGTTTTTGTAATTGGACACGCAGCAGATTATGAAGTTAATAAAGACGGACTTCTTGCAATTAACCCAGATGGGATAACCTTATTTCTTGCAGAGCAAGATGACCATGGAAATATCTCCCAATCTAAACGTTCAGATACCTGGGAAGGTAAAACAGGACGTGCTATTGGTTGTGGAGGCATTAATCCAGCTTATCTTAATGCTACCCTCTATTCTGCAATTCACAATAGTTTAGAAGAACAAAGACTTAGGCTTAGCCAAAGAGCAGAAGAGATTGGACAATCTGCAAAGAATCTTTCAAGATTAGTAGGTTCATCTTAATTTCCAAACATTTTTAAATACCTTCTTTTTAGTCTTCTCATGGATATCAAATTATTAGTTGAAGCAGCTGCAATGAAACCAAGTCCTGCATTAAGTCAGAAACTTGGTCCGTTAGGAATTAATTTAGGAAAAGTAATTGCAGAAGTAAATAAATCAACCCAAGAATTTAAGGGAATGAAACTCCCAGTTATTTTAACTATAGATGGAAAAACAAAAGCAATTTCAGTAAAACCATTAACACCGCCTGCTTCAGAATTATTAAAAAAAGAAATAAATGTTAAAAAAGGATCTCCAGTACCAAATAAATTAAAAATAGCAAATATTCCTATTGAAACAATTATCAAGGTAGCTAAAATTAAAGAAAAGGATATGATTACAAATAACTTTAAAACAACTGTAAGAACAGTTGTTGGTTCTTGTGTAAGTCTGGGCATATTAATAGAAAGCAAAGAACCTGCTGAAGTTTTAGAAGAAATAGGTAAAGGAACATATGATAAAGAAATTGAATCTAAAAATGAAAATGCTTCTGAAGAAAAACTATCTAAATTAAATGAAGATTTTGAAGAAGTTAAAAAATCTCAAGCTTCAATTGAAAAAGAAATTGAAGAAAAACGTGCAAAAGCTGCAGAAGCAGCTGCAGCAGCTGGCGGAGCAGCACCAGCAGCTGGAGAGGCCAAGTCTGGTGCAGATAAGGCTAAACCTGCAGAAAAAAAACCTGCAGCTAAGAAATAATTAACTCCAAAATCCTAATTGTTCGCCAATTGGTTCTGATTTTTTTAATCTTCTTTTTTTTGGTCCTTTTTTAACATATTTTTTTCCCTTTCTTTTTGCCCTTTCTCTTTCAATTATTTCCCGACATTTTCGAGTCCAATCATTATCTCCCCTAAATAACGGGTCATACTTTTTAAGAGTTGTTCTAAAAGATCTTCCTGGTTCAGGTGCTTCTTTTCTAGGTAAGGGAATTAATATTCCTTCTCTAATCAATCTAGAGAGTTCTTTTACTGGTTGAGTTGCATCAAAATCTTTACATACATCAAAATATCTACATTGTGTTCTGCATGTCCCTCTTTGATCTTCTGGTTTTTTTGGAAAGTCTAATGAAGTTATTCTTGAAACTGTTTGACTCATTAATCTCTCCAAAAGCTGATAGTGCTTATCCCCAATATTTATATCAAATCTCATCCCAGATTGTGGAAAAAGCATTCTAAATCCAATCTTATCTGGATTGGTTCCAAAAGCATCAAAACAATCAAGAGCATATTTTCTTTCCCTTTCTAATTTTTTTCTTTTTTGAGTAGAATCAGCATCCTTTATTGCTTTGTCAATTCTTTCAATCAAATCCTCTTTAAATCCATGTTTTAAACCCCATCTTAATGCTCTTAGATATAATGATTCTTGAAAACCAACCCCAAAATTAGCTTCTGTTTCACTTTGCGGAGGATTTCTATATGTTTTAATATCTATGATTTGTGGAATATCAGTTACTGAAATTTCATCCATAATCACCCTAACTTTTCTACCATTAACCTCTGCTTTCATTTCTCTTTCAATTATTCTTGGAATTCCCTGTCTTTTTTCATCAACTCTTGCTTCAAAATAGGCTTTACAATATTTTTGAGCCAATCTAACTCTTGACCAAAAATGATTAGAAGAAACAAATCTTCCAGGGGGTCTATTGTCTTCTGCACAGTTTGCTTGTCTTCCTATTGCAAAAGAAAGCATTTGATTTGAAAATTTTTCAGCAGATTTATAATTAGTAAACCAAAATCTGCTTCCACAATGGGAATGTACTTCAGAACCCACCCAAAAATAATCAGGGGCAGGAACAACAATTCCTAAGAACCTTTCTAAGAAAAATTTAAATTTACATTCATAATTATATGATCTCATTTTAGAATAACTTAATACCTCATTAAGATCTGCTGCTCTTTGTTCCAAATCCAATGCAAAAATATATTGGTCCAAATTAGAAGTATCAAAAGGCACCTTTTTTGACTCTTTTTTTTTCATTTAAGAAAAAGATGAAATTCAATTAAAAATACTATTAAACTCAATTATAAGGATTAAAACATAATGTTTAAATAGCAAAATTGATGCTTTTTGTTATGGGGCTGTGGTGTAGCTTGGCTTAGCATTTAAGGTTTGGGACCTTACGACCCCGGTTCAAATCCGGGCAGCCCCATATCTTTATAAACCCAAATTCATGAAAAATAAGATGGCAAGGACAAGAAAAGCCAAATCAGCAGGAAGATTTGGAGCAAGATATGGTGTAAGAATTAAGAAACGTATTAGAGCAATTGAATCTAAACAAAGAAAAAAACAAAAATGTCCTTATTGTAAAAAATTAACTTGTAAAAGATTATCTTCAGGAATATGGGAATGTTCCTCATGTAAAAGAAAATTTACTTCAGATGCCTATTTTGTTACAAACATTTAAAAAATTATAATAATTTAATTTAAAATGGTAGTGTATAAATGTTTTTTTTGTGGAAAGCAGATTTCAGATAAAGTTCTGAAAAATAGGTTTACCTGTCCTTATTGTGGTGGAAAAATATTTTTTAAACCTAGATCAACAGTAAAAAAGGTTAAGGCAATTTAAAATGTCAACAGAAGAACAACAATCTATGGAACATTTACAGCTTACAGAACAAGCTTTACAAAATCTAGTTATGCAAAAACAGGTATTTCAATTAGAGGGATTAGAAACTAGTAATGCTTTGGAAGAAATAAAGAAGAAAAAAGATGATGAGGTTTACAAAATAATTGGTTCTGTTATGTTCAAGGCTAATAAAGAAGATCTTGTAAAAGAGCTTGAAAAGAAGTCTGAAATGCTCAATCTTAGAATGAAAGCCATTGAAAAACAAGAAGAACAGCTAAAAAACCAGCTTTTAAAAGTAAGAGAGCAAATACTTAAAAAAGCAAAGGTTGAAAAAAAATAACAAAAAATTTATAAAGTAATAAAGTCTTGAACTGATTAAGATGTCATTTTTTAAAAAAATTTTAGGATCAAAAGAAGCACCAGATACAGCAGAATATCTTGAAATAGAGACTGGCAGAGAATCTAGAAAAGAAAAGGTTATTTTGAGGCCATTTGTTCTTAAGTGTTTTGAAGATACAAATAAGGTCTTAGAAGTGCTTCGAGAAGGTTATGCCATTGCTTTGATAGACATAAAGCCTTTAAAAAATAAGGATGTTGTTGAGCTAAAAAGAGCAATTGCTAAACTAAAAAAGACAGTTGAGGCTTTAGAAGGAAATGTTGCTGGTTTTGGGGACAATATTATTGTAGCAACCCCTGCTTTTGTTGAAATATATAAAGGGGAGAAAATAAAAATAGACAAAAAACCACAAGACAAGTAAAATTGAGATGAAAATTCTTTATATTCCTGCTAAGAACAAGATTCCTCTGTCTATTTCTAATTTGAAGTCTAAAATTAAAAAACTTCCAAATAAAATTGGCTTAATTTCGACTGTTCAATTTTCTGATATTATTCCAAAAATAGCTTCTATTATTAGATTAGAAAATAAAATTCCAGTATTTTATAAAAAACCAATTATTCTTGGTTGTGATTTAAAAGCAGGAGTAAAAATACAAAATAAAGTAGATTGTTTTTTATATATTGGATCTGGAAGATTTCATCCAATTGCTCTTTCACTTTCACTTAAGAAGGAGATTCCTATTTTTGTTTTTAATCCAAATACTAACACATTTAAAAAATTAGATTATAGAGAAGTTCAAAAAATGAAAAGAAGACAAAAAGCAGCATATATTAGATACTTATCAAAAAATGAAATTGGAATCTTAGTTTCAACAAAACAAGGACAGTGTAACCTAAAGCAAGCACTTTCACTTAAAAAAGATATCGAAGAAAAAGGAAAAAAAGCTTACATATTTTTAACAGATCATTTTTCTGAACATCAGTTAGAAAATTGGCCAAATCTAGCTTGGATAAATACAATGTGCCCCGGACTTTCAAGAGAAATGCCTTCTAGGCTTTTAGATTTTAGAAACATTAAAAAGTAATAATTTGTTCTTATATTTATGCCAAAAAAAGAGGAAAGAAAAGGGGGATTAACTTGGAATTTAGAACAACAAATCATAAAAAAATACGTTAAAAAAATACCTAAATTTCTTAGCCCACATAGATTAACATATATTGGTGTTTTAGCAGCTTTTTTAGTTGGTGTTTCTTATTATCTTACTAATTTTAGCAAATTCTGGTTAATTGCAGCAAGCTTTTTTATTTTTTTAAATTGGTTCGGAGATTTTTTTGATGGTGCTGTTGCAAGACATAGACAAATTGTACAAAAAAGATATGGTTATTTTGCAGATCATATGTTTGATATGGTTTCAGTATTTTTTATAGTATTTGGATTAGGATTATCTATTGGATTACATATGTATTTTGCATTAGCATTTATTGTAGGATATTATCTTTTATCTATAAATACATTCCTTGCAACACATACTTCTGGAAAATTTAATATGTCTTATGGTCATTTAGGACCAACAGAAGCAAGATTAATTTTAATAGCATTAAATATTATTTTATTATTTTTTTCATATCCACTTAATCTTTTTTCAATAGGAAATATTTCAATTACTCTTTTTGATCTTAGCACAGGAATATTACTAGTTTTTATTATATACACATTTATAGAGGGTTTTGTAAAAAATCTTATTTACTTAAAAAAAGTTGACAGTAAAAATTATAGTGAGATGAGTTTAAAAGAAGCACTTTCAGGAATAAGTATTAAAGTAGAGAATTTAGATATTAAAAAAGCAAAAACAAAAACCAAAAATCAGATTAAAAAATTTCTCGATTTTTTTGAATTAAAATAATTTTTTAATTATTTAGAATACCAAAAAGGATCTACTGCTCCCCCCTCGTGTAGAATTGGTTTTTCAATTTCTAATTCGTTATTTTCATAATAACATTTAAATGATGGTTTGTCAATTACAATACCAATTTCATATAACGTTATGTTATTCTCTTGAAAAATTTTTATTACCTCTTCCTTATCTTCCCTTGAACAAGTAATTAATGCTTGTACAGGCATATCCATGCCATGATTAACAAAAGCATTAATTGGATGCACACTTTCTTTTTCAATAATCTCTTGTGCACAATTTGCTAAAAACTCTTTTTTAAAATTCAATTGCATTCCAATATTATTTGGTTGATAGTCATTAGCGAATATTTCACCGATACCATCTGTAATATCTGTTGCAGAAGTTAACAATCTTTTTTTACTACATTCTAAAAAAGCTTTTACTGGAAGAATTGGTTTTATTTCTACACTTTCTAATTCTTTTTTATGTTTTTTCCAGAATTCAACATATGTAGGATCTTGTATATTTTTTTTAACTTTTTTCAACATAACTAAGTTAGACCACCCCACTCCAGAACGGGCAGTAAGGAAAATAATCTCTCCTGGTTTAGCTGTGTTTCTATTTATTTTAGTAGATCCTTCTTCTAACTTTCCTAGTGCAATAGTTATTCCATCTAATCTTTTAACATCTGATATGTTTGTATCTCCCCCAATATTTTGCATATTATATTCATCAAGAACTCTTTTTACTCCTTTAAAAAAATTAGCAAGCTCTGGCTCTTTCATGTCTTTAGGAATTATTATTCCAGTTCCAAAATATAATGGCTTTCCTCCTGAAACTACAATATCAGATATGGTGGATGTTGCACAGATATGTCCATAGGTGATAAATTTATCTTCACTAAGATTTTCCCTGGGTAAAAAACCAGCAAAACTATCTATATTGATTAGCATATCTTTAGAATTTTCTGTTGAAAATTTTATACTATCTTGAAAATTCCCCAATTTTGCAGATTCACAAAATTGAGAGATGATTCTAGTTATAATTCCAAATTCTCTTAATTCTTCTGCTGTTTTTTCCATTTTATGAATGTAAGCGCCGACACCAGGAATCGAACCTGGATGCCCGTGAGGGCCGAGAGTTCCAGTCTCGTGCGATACCATTACGCGATGTCGGCATGATTTCACTAGAATAATTTAAGTTAAAAAGATATCGGAAAACCCTTTTTTTTCAATATTTCTCTAATAGCTCGAGCAGTTAAAGCTTCCAATTCATCTTTGGTTTTTCTCCCTTCCAAAACCAAAAATCTTTCAGGATGGTAATCCATTCCAATATCATAATCCCCTTTTGCTAATTTTAAATAGACTTCTCGTGTTCTTTCATGAAAATCTTTTTCTTGTTGTTCTAATCTATCTAATTTTCTTCCATCCTGTTCAATTCTTCTAAATCCTTCTTCTACATCAATCTCATACACTATTGTTAAATCTGGCCAGATTTCAACTAAACCGTGTTCCGGATCCTGAACATTTATAGCACCTATATTTGATCTTAAAACATCTTCCACAGTTAATTCTCTTCCACCACCCTGGTAAGCTAAAGAACTATCAATAAATCTATCACAAACAACAATTTTTCCTTGCTTTATTGCAGGATAAACTATCTCTTCAATATTTTGTACTCTAGAAGCCATATAAAGAAATTTTTCAGCACGAGGGGACACCTTATATTGTGGATCTAATACAACCCCTCTTATTCTTTCACCAAGTGGTGTTCCACCTGGTTCTCTAGAAACAACAACAAAATCATATGCTTTTCTTAGTGTAGCAACTGCCCTATCATATTGGGTAGATTTTCCACACCCCTCTCCCCCCTCTAAAGTAATAAACGCTCCTGGAAATGGATGACTCATTTTAATATTCATATGCCTCTGCTTTCGCTCTATCAAATGTGTCTTTTCCAGAATAAAGGTGTTTAACAGAGGGGGTTAATTCTGAAGCAATTTTTGCCATGCTATTTGCCACATCTCTAATTTCTGCTTGAGCATGCCTATCACACCTTAATCCTGTAAATATTCCTGCAAGTTGTCTAGCATTAATATCTACATGGACTCTCCTTTGTTGAGCTTGCATAATTACATATTCTGCAATATCCACACCATATTTTGTTTTCAATTGGTCGTATACCCTATTTGTTCTTTCTTCAACTCTTTTTAATCTTGAAATTAGATTAGCTTCTTCAAAAGATGCCGGGGCTTTCACTCCAAGTTCAATATCATATCTCTGTTTTGCTGTTAACATTACCCTATGTCTTTTTAATTGTCCAAAAAAAGCAGCACTTCCAATTATTTCAAAAGCAAAATGAACAGATTCCCAAACTTCAGGCGGGGAATCATGTTTGCCAACATATCTTACACTATCTACTAAAAACTTTCCTAGTCTCCCTTTGCTTCTTAAATCATGGGCACGTAAAAGTGATCTGGCATAAGTTTCATTAGAATTTTGATGTATAAGTGTTGCTGCCATAATAATTTCAGGATCTTGGGTATGTTTAACCAGCCTAACGTTTCCATCTTGATGCATATATTTTTTTTCAGCAACATCAGGGGTTGTTGTTTCTCTTACAGCTTCTTCAACAATTCTTGTCAAGTGTTTTCGGGTATTTTTAATATGATCATTATCATATTTTAAACTGCGCAATCTTTTTGCTTCTTCTAAATTACTCTCTTCAATTTCTGCTGCTCTTTCTTCCCAATACTGATAAAAACCTTCTTCAGTAGCTAAGAATATTAAAGAAGGGGCAATTTTTCCAGCAGCATCATAAAATTCTCTGCCAAGTTGTCTTGTTTCTTGTTTGGGATTTGCTAAAAAATTTCTAATCTTCTTTTCTAAAGCTCTTGCATTAATAGTCATTCCCAATTGTGCAACTTGTGCAAGAGAAGTAACATATCTTGCATCTTCTTTTGCCATATTTTCAACAGCAAGAGCATCTAAATCAGGGAATTTGCTTCTGAAATGTTGTTCTAATACCCCATACATAAATTCGTACTGTTCATCTTGGAATCTAATCAAATCTATAAACATGGTTTTATCATTTGGATCAGTTATATCTTCTGGAATAACAAAATTACCTCCAATTTTTTGATATCTCTGAGATTTTTCAGTATAAACTGCTCCACGTCTTGTCTCTTCTATATCTTCTACAGCTAATCTAGAAACACCAATTACATCAAAATTAAAAACAGAGTGTTCAGCGATGGTGTGGTGCCCCATATCAAAATAAATCTTAGCATTACTTTTTCTTGCACCGACCACCTTTTGTCTAGCAATTTCTCTTAATTTTCCAACATCTCGGGGGTCTCTACTTATTCGTGCATATGCTGCAGCAATTGGTTCTGGTCCAAGTGCAGCAACCTCTTTATCAGTAAGTGTTCCATTTTTTATCTTTTCTACAAGTTCAGCACTTACATTAAAACCAGCTAATTTTACAGGCATTCTCTTTTTTCCTCTTATTTATACATTTTAACACCAAATAATATTTAAACAATGTTGTAATTTAAAATATACATTAGAAAAAATGGCAGTTAATTTAGAATCACTTGTTGGCGCAGTGATGGAACAAGCTCAAAGAAAAGGATTTGGCACAGAACCTCAAGAGATAAATGTTCCTGAAAAATTTGTGTTAATTCATTCTGAAATCTCAGAAGCATATCATGCTCTTGAAACTTCTAGAATGGAGGGTAGAAATGGTTTTTATGAGGAGTTAGGAGATGTTTTACAAAGAACACTTCATCTTGGGGGGATTTATGGAGCAAATTTCGGTGATTTAGTAGAGTATTCTTTAGATCTATTTAAAAGAGCAAGTGCAGAAGAAAAATTATTAAGGTTGCATAAAGTTACTTCAGTAGCTTATGAACACTATAGACATAAAAGATTAGATAATCTTAAAAATACCTTAGCCTATCTGGCTCATGCAATTATTCTTATATCTGAACAATATGGTTTTGATATCAATGATATTGTTGCTAAAAAAATGAAATTAAATTTAGATAGAGATTGGAGAGGCAGAGATTTAAATGAAACATTGGTTCCTGAAAGTTAGAAAAAATGAAGGTTATAGGTGATTTACACATTCATTCCAGATTTGCTAGAGCTACTTCTAAAGATTTGAATATATTTAATTTAGAAAAATGGGCTAGAATTAAAGGAGTTAATTTACTTGGAACAGGAGATTTTACACATCCAGAATGGAATGCTGAATTAAAAAGAGATCTTCAGGAAGATGAAACAGGAATTTTAAAAACAAAAACAGGATTTCCTTTTGTATTACAAACAGAAGTTTCTCTTATGTATTCTCAAGATGGAAAAGGAAGAAGAATACATCTTGTTTTACTAGCTCCAAGTTTTGAAATTGTAGATCAGATAATAGATTATTTTGGAAAAAAAGGCAGATTAGATTATGATGGAAGACCCATTTTCGGTTTAAATGCAATTGAAGTTACAGAATCTTTAAAATCTATAAGTGATGAAATTGAAATTATTCCAGCACATATCTGGACACCTTGGTTTGGTTTACTTGGAAGTAAATCTGGATTTAATTCTTTTGAACAAGCTTTTCAAGATCAGGTAAAACATATTTATGCATTAGAAACTGGATTGTCCTCTGATCCTCCTATGAATTGGCGTTTATCTTCTTTAGATAGATTCTCAATTTTATCTTTTTCAGATTTACATTCATTTTGGCCTTGGAGAATAGGTAGAGAAAGTACTCTTTTTGATTTAGAAAAGTTAAATTATAAATCTATACTCAATGCAATTAGAATCCAAAAAGGTCTGGTAGGAACTATAGAAGTAAAACCAGATTATGGTAAATATCATTTTGATGGCCACAGATTCTGCAAATTTTCTTGTTCTCCTACTGAATCTAAAAAAAGAAATAATAAATGTCCTGTTTGTGGCAAATCATTAACAATAGGTGTTCTTAATCGTGTAGAAGAACTTGCAGATCGTCAAGAAAATTATATAAAAAAAGATGCAAAAGAATACCATGAATTACTCCCATTACATGAACTTATTTCTTTAGTTCTTAATAGCTCAATTGCTACAAAAAAAGTTTGGGAAATTTATAATCCCTTAATAAGTAAGTTTGGAAATGAATTTGAAATTTTAATGAATACTCCTTTTGAAGAACTTGAAAAAGCAACAAATGAAAAAATAGCAAAAATAATTATAAGAAACAGACTTGGGAAAATGAAAGTAAAGCCAGGTTTTGATGGAGAATATGGTCAAGCAATGTTAGAAGAACAAAAAACTTTATTCTAAAAATCTTTAAAAACAAAAAACTTTATTCCTTTAAGCCCCTATAGTTTAATGGATAGAATATAACCTTGCGGAGGTTGAGATCCAGGTTCGAATCCTGGTAGGGGCATTTTTTAAAAAATAAAAAAAATAAGAAATAAAATAAGTAGAGTGTCAGTCAAATCTGGATTTATTCTTCTTCATCTTCAGAGTCGCCATCATAGTCTTCTTCTTCTTCTTCGTCTTGGTCTTCATCATCCCAATCGTCTTCACTCATTTTTTAACCTCCATATTTTGATTTTTTATAACTTTTTTCTTTTTAAATCCTTTCTAAAGAATTTTTGTCCCTATAGGGGGTAAAATAAGGTTTAAAAACTTCAAGCAGGTATGTTTTTAACCATTTAATTTCAAAAAAGGAGGTCTTTGAAAATGGCCTGTAAAAAGAAAAAGAAAGCAGAAGAAAAACCAAAAAAGAAAAAGAGATAATTCTAAAATTTATCTAAATAATTTATTTTTATATTTGTTGGGCTATGGTTTGCATATAGAGCAAGCAGTATAGCCCCTTTTTATTGCTTCTTCTCTACTTGAAAAGCAGATTTTATTTTCTTTTTTAATCCTTGCAGCAAAGCTGCAAGTAGATACATGAAATTTATCAGAATTTTTACTTGCCACATAAGGACAATCTTCATCAATTGTTTTAATTTCTTCTTTTTTTTCAGTAAAATTCTGGTTTATTTGGAGCCAGAGTCCTTTCTTTTCTTTGATTGCAAATGCTTCTGCATTTGCAATTCTATTTTGATATTTTTCATTGTTTTCATAAAATTTTGCAATTGCTAATCCCTCCATTACAAGTTGTTCATTTACAAGTTTATCTTCAAGCCAAACCCAACGCAATAATCTATTGTATCTATCTTTATCTTCATAATCAGATTCTAATTCTATTTCCTTAAATAAAAGTAAATTTTGCAACCATTTTTGAGAATCAGAATAAAATTTTTCATTTTTTTCAGGAGCATCGATTCCAAGCAACCTTACACGTATTCCCCCTTGTATAGTTATTGTGTCTCCATCTGTAACCTCTGTAACAAGAACTTTTTCTCTTGTTTCTTTTACTGTTTCAGAAGTAATACACCCAGAACTAAATAAAATTACAATCAGTAAAACAAATAAAATTAATTGTTTTTTCATTTTACAAATCCTCTTCAGTAATCACTTTTATTCCATGTTTTTTTAATAATGCTGTTGTTACACCATCTCCTTTTTTCAAAGTTCTTTTTTTTAAACCGCCCTGGGTGTAACCACAACCACAAGAAGGACTTTTTTGTTTAAATAAAACTTTCTTTATGCCCAATAATTGTGCTATTTTAAGTGTTTCTTCTGCACCTTGAATATATTGTTTTGTAACATTTTGATTTTCATTTGTTAAAACTTTTGAACAACCATTCAGAACATCCTTTCCATTATTTGATTGTATTCTTGAACCACTTCTAGGAGTAGATAATCCTCCTAATTGTTCGGGGCAAACAGGAATTAATAACTCTTTTTTAGCGAATTCTAAAACTTTGGGATATTTTTTTATTTTCCCATCATATCTGCATTTTATTCCTAATAAACAAGCACTACATAATTTCATTTTATGGCTGTGGTGGGAGTTGAACCCACGACATCTGCCTTATGAGAGCAGCACTCTAACCACTGAGTTACACAGCCTTAATGATGCTAAGAAAACACACATTTAAAGTTTTTTGTTTCTATATACCTAATATTTTTTTAGAATATAGTCTAGAATATAGCAATCATTTTAAAGGTAATTTTTTTATTCTATCATAAAGGGAAAAATGGATCTTACTGAAAGAATAAATAAATTGGGTATAGAAACTGCTTTTTTAGTTGGTGAAGAGTGCAAAGCATTTCATGATAAAAATGGTTTTTCTTTTCCTTTTCATTTAGGTGATGTAGATCTTTTACCTCCAGAAGAACTTAGAATTGCTGGTGCCAATGCATATCTAACTAGTAAAACAAGATATACCCCCACATTAGGAATTAAAGAGTTAAGAGAAATTGTAGCAAAACAATTTAGTGAAAGAACTAAACAAGAATACACTGCTGAAAATGTGATTATTCTTCCAGGAGGAAAACCAGCAATTGCATTTTTTATGCAAGCTTTTGTAAACCCAGGTCAAGAAGTTCTTTATCCTAATCCAGGATATCCTATTTACGAATCCCAGATTAGATATGCAGAAGGTTCACCCCAACCATACCCTATTGTAGATACAGGTTCTGGATTTAATATAGATTTAGATAATATAGAAGATCTAATGACATTTAATACAAGGGCAATTGTATTAAACAATCCACATAATCCTACTGGGGATATCCTTGAAGAGAAAGAATTAAAAAACTTGGCAAAGATTTGTGTAAAAAGAAACATATATGTTTTAGATGATAGGGCATATGCTGGTTTAGTTTATGAGGGTTCTGATTTAGATATGGCTAGTTTTCCAGATATGAAAGAAAAAACAGTTACACTTGGAACATTATCTAAGGTTTATGCTGTACCTGGAATGAGAATTGGTTATGCTATTGGTCCTACTGAAGCTATTGAAGCATTTAAAAAATTAGCTACAAATATTCATTCATGTCCTGCAACACCAGGGCAGTTAGCAGGATTAGCTGCAATGCGGGGCTGCAGTAATGATGCTTTAAAAATAAAAGAATTATTAAGAAGAAGGAGAGATCTTACAGTTAAATTATTAAATAAAATTCCTGGTTTTAGAGCATATAGGCCAAAAGGAGCATTTTATGCATTTCCAAGGGTAGATGAGGCAATGGAACAAACAAGGATTCGCGATCTTGAAGAATTTAGAAGAAAAGTTAGTCAAGATACTGGGGTTTTCTTTTGTACAAGAAATCATTTTGGAACTCCAGATGCTTCTGAAACAGCAAACTATGCAAGATTTTCTTTTTCAGGAATAAATGAAACAGAAATAGAGAGGGGTCTTTCCAAATTAGCAGATTATATGTCTAAAAAATAAAAAAAGAAAAAAAGAAAAATAAACTAGGTTTATTTTTTTTCTAAAATTATATCCATTGTGGAAACATTGACTTTTTTACCTTCTTTGTTTTCAAATTCTTCGCTGTTGATTTTTATATCCTTTATAACAACTCCATGTTCTTTTAGGAATCTACGTGTTGCAACCTCTGCAACATCTACTGCTCTACTAATAAATTTTCCTCTTGCCTTAATAGTTATTTCTTTTGCACCCTTTGTTGTAAACTGCATTACTACTCCAGTTACATAGTTCATAAAAGGTTTTCCACCAATGAAGATTGTGTTGTCGTCTTTTTTTTCTGCCATTTTACCTCCGGTAGTTTACTTTGTTTAGTATTATTTTTTCTTTAATCTAGTAATATACCCGGCAATCTTATTTCTAGTTTTTTTGTCACATTCAGTTGATTCCTGGACAATTTGTTTATTTTTTTCAAAGTCCTCTGTAAACATCTTTGGATTTTCTTCAAATAGTTTTTGTGCAGTTCTTTTTACTGCTGTTGATTTTATTCTGCCCATTTTACTGCTTTCTCAATTAGTTCCATGTTTTTTATTTTTAAATATCCACTATATTCTGTTTCTTTAACTCTTTCAGCACTTGTAATTTTCAACCTTTTTTTAAAAATTGGCCCATCTATTACTAATGTGTCATAATGTCCCCCTTCTCCACCTACATGAAATCCATAATTATATGCTCTTTTTCTTAATTCTAAAAATAGATTTTCATCTAGTTTTTTTCCTAACCACTCTAATCCAAGACCCTCTACTGCAAATTGGCTAATTCTTATATCATAGCCTCTCTTAAGCATCTCTTGCATCATTTCATCATGGTCAAATCCAGAATGGGATGCAAATACTTCTACCCCCAGGGGCATTAGTGTTTCTTGTAGTACCTTAATTTGTGTTTCTTGTAATCCAACGCCACCAAGTACAAGAGCATCAACTTTATTATTTCTTACAATGTTTTTTACAATTTCTGCTTCTTTTTTAGGATCTGCTACATCACAGGTGGTATATATATGTTCCAAATCAAGGGCTTTTGCAAGTTCTTTAGTTGCTTCTACAGTAGCAAAGTGAAACAAATAACAATCTGTTCTAGATGGTTTAACAGAAAGTAAATATGAAATATTCCAGCCTTTTTTCTTACAAAATTCAATAGCGTAAGCACTATCTTTTCCACCAGAATATAATACTCCAACATTCATTTTTTCTTTCATTTTCTTTTCCTTTGTTTATATCTTCCTCTTAATTCAACTTTCTCAAGTTGTGCTAAAACAGCTAAATTTTTAGCATTTTTATAACTATCTATAGTTGCTTTAAAGTAACTTTGCCAGCTTTTAAAATGTTTCGATTTTAATGCTTCTTTCAACAAATGTAAATCTACTGCTTTATCTTCTTTTTTTAGAGAATGAAAAGCCAAGCCAAAATCAATAAAAAACACCTGATTTTCTTGAAAAATCATGTTACTTGTTGTAAGATCTCCATGAATAATCCCGATTTCATGCAATTTAGCTACATTTTTTCCAATTTTCTTACAAATTTGTAGGGCTTTTTTCTTATTTAACTTATCAAGAAAATCTGAAAGCTTTTTTCCTTTCAAAAATTGCATGATAATTTTGTTTTCAGTTATATCAAACACACGTGGAACTGGAATAATATTCTTTATTTTTGAAAGAATTTTTGATTCTCTTTTTGTTCTATTTCTTCTGATAGGTTTATCTAATTCAGGATGCCTATACCCTTTTTCAATTCTATCTTTTACCAGTTTATTTTTTTCTTGGATAAGTACAGCTTCCGCACCTTGCGCAATTATCTTCTTCATATTTCTTATATTACAATCATCTTTATAAATTAAACTCACTAGGGTATATAATGATAAAAACAATTTATTTTGATTTTGATGGAGTAATTGCAATTAGTGAATCTGGTGGGAAGGCAGTAGCACAAAATTTATCTCCCTTAATTGGGGTTCCGGTAGATAAGATAAGTGAAACTTTTTATAAAACTGGAAAGTCTTTTCTTTCTGGAGAAGATTCTGTTGAAACATTTTTAGAAAAATTTTCACAAGCACTTGGAAAAGAAGTAACTATTGAAAATTTAGCATCTGCATATTGTAAGGTTCCTTTAAATAAAAAATTAATTGAATTAATAGAAAAATTTAAAGAAAAATATTCTGTAGAATTAATAACAAATAATAATTTATTTAGATTTCAAATGCTTCAAGAAAGAAATTTACTAGATGTTTGGCAAGTTTTCAATAAAGTTCACATTTCTTCTGAAAAAAATAAACCAAAACAACAATTTATTTTTGAACTTGGAGAACCGTCTGAAGCATTACTTATTGATAATAATCAAAAATTCTTAAATCAGGTTGCTGAAAAAGGAATGAAAACATTATTATTTGATTCTTTAAAAAACGATATTGTTTATCTCGAAAAAGAAATTAATAGGATTTAGCAACATAAACAATATGTTTTGCTTTTTTACCGCAATAACAGCATTTTCCGTTTGCTTTTTCTTTTATTTTACAAATAATTTTTGCACCACCACTTTTACTTTTAATAAAATCTTCACAATTTTGAGATTCACACCATTCTGTTTTAACTAGTTTTTTATTTTTTATTGCTTTAATAAGATCTTTCATATTCTTTACAATCACTGTGTTTTCTTTCATATGTTTTTTTGCTTTAGAATAAAGATTTTCATGAATTTTTTCAAGTAAATTTTTAACTTCTTTTTTTAATTCAGTTATCTTTATACTTTCTTTTGTTTTTGTATCTCTTCTTGCAATAACTACTGTTTTATTTTTAAAATCTTTAGGACCAATTTCTATTCTAATTGGGATACCTTTCATTTCCCAATCATTAAATTTAAATCCTGGACTTAAATCTTCGCGATCATCTATTAAAACCCGGATATGTTCAAGAGTCTTTTTAATTTTTTTAGTTTCATTAATTATCTTTTTATTAATTGAATCATCTTTTTGTAAAATTGGAACAATAACAACCTGCTCTTGTGCAATTTTTGGGCTTAAAACTAAACCCTTATCATCAGAATGCATCATAATAGCAATTCCAATACTTCTTGTAGATAACCCCCACGAATTTTGCCAAACATATTTTTCATTTCCATTAGCGTCTTTAAATTTAATATCAAAAGCTTTGCTAAAATTTTGTCCAAGATTATGAGAGGTTCCTGCTTGAGCAACTTTTCCAGAAGGTAATAAAATTTCAGTTGTAAGTGTTCTATCTGCACCAGCAAATTTTTCTTTATCTGTTTTTACACCTTTTATGACTGGAATTGCATAAATTTCTTTGTAAACTTTTTCATAAAAATCAAGCATTTTTTCAGCTTCTTTTATTGCTTCTTTTTCATTTGAAAAAGCAGAATGGCCTTCTTGCCATAAAAATTCCCTAAATCTTATTAAAGGAACCGGATTTTTAAATTCCCATCTTAAAACATTATTCCACTGATTTAGTCTTAATGGTAAATCTCTCCAAGACCTAATCCATTTTGAATAAGCAGGATACATACTACTTTCAGATGTTGGTCTAATTGCTAATCTTTCCTTTAATTTTGTATCTCCTGTTTGGGTTACCCAAGCAACTTCAGGATTAAATCCAGAAATATGATCTTTTTCTTTTGTAAGATTGGATTCTGGAATTAATAATGGAAAATAAGCATTTTTTACACCATCTTGTTTAATTAAAGAATCAAAATAATCCATTACTTGTTCCCAAATAAAATAACATCGGGGTCTTAATATATAACAACCAGATACAGAAGTGTATTCAACTAATTCAGCTTTTTGAATCAATTGGGTATACCAATCTGAAAAATCATCTTTTTCAGCTGTAATTCCCAATTCTTTTTTATCTTTTTTCATAAATAAAAGAAGATTACTTAATTTTTAAATTAATCGATTAAAAAAATTTAATTTTTACCTGGTTCAACTACCTGATATCCATTTAAAGTCCAGTAATTGGGTATAGAACCTCTTACAGTTGGTTTAGGGGCAAGCTCTGTAAAATTTTTTCTATGAAATAATCGTACTGCTCTCCTCATTCCAAAACCCCTCATTATTCCAAGAACTTCGGCAAAAGTAAAAAATTTTGCTTCCATTTCTCTTTCAAAATATTCTCTACCATCTAAAATATATTGGATATGTGCGTTTCTTAAATTATCATAATCATTAATATTTGGAAGAGTTTTATCAGGTCTGTGATTATTTAAGAAAGCAAGTAAAAGATATTTCCCTTTTCTAGTTAAACCATAATCTCTTTTTAATTGGGCTTTTATTCTTATGGCTCGCTGATGCAATTTATCCACATCTTTATCTAAGTCCCTTCTTTTTTTTCTTGCAGCACCATTTTCAACAAGTTCTTCTAATTGATCTGTTTCAATTCTACAAACAATTCCAGTTTCTACACTTTCAAAATATCTTTTAGGAAGAGCATTTCTAAATTGATTGAGAAGATCAACCATACTGTAAAAATTACCTCTTTCTAACCCAACATATTCATCAAGTTTGCCCTCTACCATATCTCTCAATAAACCATCGTACATCCTTTTTTGCCATCTTTCAAGTTCTTCTTGAGTTCCACCAATTTCAGGTAATGTTAAGCGATCATTCTCTTGTTTTATCTTCTTTTCTTTTGTAGATATTGAAATAAGTTTTGAAAAAAAGTAAGTTGGAAGAATATTTAATACAGAAATTCTTTTTGTTTCTAGAGCTTCTTTTCCGACATAACGATACATTAAAGCATCTATTAAGTCACATTCTAGTTCTTCTTCATTATCTCCTGATTCTTTTAAAGCATCAAAATCGATATCCAAACCTCTTTTTTTAGCATCTTCTAAAAATTCTTGTGGAGTTTGATAAGAATCTAAATCTATTCCAACATGATTTCTAAGAGATGTGGCTATTTCACGATCAACTAAACGATCAACATATTTTTCTAAAGCATTGCCTAAAGCAGATGTTAAAATGGTTTCAATATCTCTTACTTCATTCATATCCATTAATGTAACATCCAATCTTCCTTTGAATATGGCTCTCTCTAAACGAGAATCTGTTCTAGACCCCCTCCATGGTTCTACTTTAGTTACTCTTGAAGCAGTTGTAGTGCTATCTACTGGATCTATGACTTGATCTACTACAATTCCTGTTTCTAAATCATATTTTTGACTATTTTTTTGAGTTTGTTTAGTTTCTTCACCATTTTCTGTTGTACCCATCCCAAGTAGTCTTTTCATAACAACTCTTCTGGTTTGAACAACAAAATCATAAGATGACCTAAAATTTAGTTTTCCTTTAGATTCATCTACTAATTCTGCTAATTTTGGATTGATTTCAGTTAAATAAGTTAAATTATCCCAATCCTGGGGTGCCAGTGTTTTGCCTTTTAACCAATCTCTTATTGTTTGTTTAGTGACAAGTTTTTTTTCTGGAACCTGTTTTTTTAATACATTGTAAACAGAATCTGCAAATGAAGCATATTGTTCTGGAGTGAAGTCTTTTTCTTCTTGCATAATTTTAGCTTCAAGATCCTCTTCAGATTGTTTTGCTAAACCTTCTAAAAGAAGGGCTCTTAATAAGGGAACCCTGCTCTCTCCCTTTATTCTATAAAGTTGATCTTCAGCAAAACTATATCTTATACTTCCTTTTCTCAATATTGGAAGAATATCATCTACAGTTTTATTAATACAATTTCTTCTTACAACTATTCTGTCCCCCTCATGTATATCTTTAGCTAATTTTTCAACATAGCCGGATAATTCATGAGTACCAACTTTAACATAAACTCTTTGATTAGGATCTACTACAGCATCTGCTGATGCAGTTTCTATAAAAATTTTAGTTTTATCTTTAAGTGTTTCCTTAGCCATAAAAGAATTTCCAAAGTATCGTTTATAAACTTTCTCTCTAAATCAAATAAAAACCCTTTTAAAGATCAGTATCCTTTGTTTTTTTATGATTGAAAAAGAGCATGTGATTCGTACTATAAAAGAGATTATTAAAGGAGTACAAAATAGAGATACCCCTTTATTGAGAAGTCTTTCAAATCATACTATTCATTCTGCTTCTATTTATCAAGATCCAGATGCAGTAGCATTAGCAGTAACAGCATATGCTTTAAGTAAAGTTGTTGAAAGAGAAAATTATCACCACTATCCTGAATGGAAACAATTTTTAAAATCATGTGTTACAGATTTGGAAAAAGCAATAACCGGATTAGAACAAGATAATATTGGGAAATTTAGAAAAGCTATCATAAGAATTAGGGAATCTATAACAAAAATGGGATCTAAACTTAAAGATTATATTTCAGAAGTTTTTAGAAAAGCAGCAATAAATAAAGCCTCTAGAATTTATGAACACGGTATTTCTAGAGCAGAAACTGCAAAAATTTTAGGAATAACTCAGTGGGAACTTGCAGAATATGTAGGAAGAACAGGAATTGCAGATATTGATTTAAGTGTAACTAAAACAATAAAAGAAAGATTAAAATTAGCAGAAAAACTTTTCAAATGAAAGCACTAATATTTGATTCATCCAGCATAATAAGTCTGGCTTTAAATGATTTACTTTATATATTAGAACCATTAAAGAAATTATTCAAAGGAAATTTTTATATTACTAAAACAATCAAAGCAGAAATTATAGATAGATCTATTGAAACTAAAAAATTTATGTTTGAAGCATTAATGCTTCAAAAATTAATTAAGAAAGGGGTTATTGAAGTTTTTGACGATCAATTAAAAAAAGAGAAATATCTTGATGCTGCCAATAATCTCTTTAAAGTTAAGGGAAAACCGATTAATCTGGTACATGCTGGTGAAGCATCTTGTTTAGATCTTTATAATAATTTAAAGACAAATCAAAAAGCAATGGTGATTGATGAAAGAACTACTAGAATGTTGTGCGAAAATCCAGAAAATCTCAGAAAGCTAATGGAAAAGAAATTAAGAAAAAAAATAAAAGCAAAAAAAGAAAATTATTCTTTTTTTGAGGGAATGAACATAATCCGTTCTAGCGAATTAGCATTAATAGCATTAAATAAAAAAATAATTAATTTTTCAGTTCCCAAATTAAAAATTATAGAAGCAATGTTATATGCTCTTAAATTTAAGGGTTGTGCGATATCTAATTCAGAAATTAATTCTCTTTTGCACTAAAAAAGTTTTTAAACTAAATCTTCTTTATTAAATCATGGCAAAAAAAGCTAGGAAAAAAAGAGTTGTTAGAAAAAAAGTTGCTAAACCAAAAAAAGCTAAACAAACTTCTTTTGTAAGTAAAAGACACCCAACACCATTGACAGCAGTACACATGTTAGGTATTGCCGGAGGAATTATAACTCTTATTGCAGGAATTTTATGGATTTTAGGAACCTTTTTATCTTGGAGTATTCAAGCATATTCCTTGTTTAATTTCGGAGATTTAGGTATCATTAATATGATTTGTGGTTTAATCATATTAATTGCTGGAGCTACTTTAAAAAGAAATTTCTTAAGAGCAGGTTTGATCTTATTGATTTTCTCTTTAATAGCATTAATTGCACCACCCGGAGGATTTTTAGTCGGTCCTATTTTAGGAATGGTTGGAGCATTTTTAGCACTATCAAAATCACCAAGATAAAAAAATCTATAAAGAATTAGCTAATTGTTTCAAACTTAGTAGTTTTTCTTTTCCTTTTTTCATATCTCTTAGTTTGAATTTTTTCTTAGAAACTTCTTCTTTTCCAACAAAAATGACATAGGGCACAAATTCTTTATTAGCATAATCTAATGCTTTTGAAATCTTATCTAGAATAAAACAAGAAACACCATTTTTTCTTAGATTTTCAGCCAACATTATAGCTTCTTTTTCTTGATTAATAGAAATAATTATTGCCCTTATACCTTCCAAACTTAGTTTAGCAATTTTTGAAACTCTTTCTAATCCCATGGATATTCCTGTACTTTGTATGTTATTAGTTAGATAAGATCCACCTGCTGCAATTGTTTCTTTCATACCTTTTGTTTTTATTTCAAAAATACTTCCATTATAATATGATAATCCGCGAGCTAAACTAGGAAGAAAATTAACTTCAATGCCAAAAATTTTACAATAATTCATCAAGGATTCAATATCTTCATATTCTTTATATTTTTTAAAAAAATCTTTTTTATTTTTAAAAATTTTTAATAATTGGTCTGCTTTGTACTTTTTCAAATTCTTTTTCACTTCTGATTCAGACAATTTATCTAATTTATCAATTTCTCTAATAATTTGTTCCTTATTTTTTATCTTTTCTTTATCTAAAATTTCATTTAATAACTTTCTATTGTTAATATAAATTTTAATTTCTATCCCTAATTTGTCAAATATCTCTGAAAATGCTTTTAAAACTTCAGCTTCATTTCTTATATTAGATCCAATAATATCAACATCACATTGCGTAAATTGCCTAAACCTGTTGGATGAGACTGGTTCATCTCTAAATACTTCTGCAATTTGGTATCTCCTAAAGGGAAGTCTTTTATCTTTTGAAATTCTTTTTAATTGGAAGGTTGGTTCATATCTTAAAGCAAGTTTTCTATTACCTTTATCTTTCAATTTAAAAATATCTGAAATAACCTCATCATTTTGATTATTTCCTTTTACAAATGATTCATATTCTATTATGGGAGTTTCAGCTGGGAAGAATCCATATTTTTCAAATGTTTCAATTAAAATTTTTTTTATCTTAGCTCTTTTCAAAGCTTCTTTTCCAGTATAATCTCTAAATCCCTTTACCGTTTCCATTTTACATAAACGTATATTTAATTCCAGTTAAATATAGCCCCCTTTCATATTCTTCTTCACTAATCTCTTTGTTATATAGTTTCTGTTGTAAATTATCTAATTCTACTCTTCTCTCTGTTTGTAGTATCTTATCCATGAACATAACCAGCATCTGTGATGCCTTTCGCCCCCGAATCTCTTAACTGTTCATTTATTCTTCTAATTCTTTGATAAATGCTTAGTTTGCTCATTTTTCCTCCTTTATTGAAAGGGCGGTAGCCGGGGATTGAACCCGGTCCTCACGGACCACAACCGTACGCGCTACCATTACGCTACAACCGCCATACTTCCTATCAGTTATTTGAGAATTAAAAACTTTTGTACTATAAGCAAAGCTAGAAAAACTACTTAGAGTGATGAACACTCCTCCAAAGTTTACTTTGCTTTTCCATAAACATTTTAAAAAATCTGAGTTTTTAAATTTTACTATCTACAAATTCTACCTCATAATCTACTAGGTTTTCACCATCATATCTAAAAGTTATTTTAAATAACCTTCTATCTTCTAAAACCAATTTAGTAAATATTTTATCTCCTTCCCACATTGGAAGATTCAATAAATTTTCATTACATACCCATTCTAATTTCTCTTTTTCAGGTTGTTTTAGTTTTCCAGTATACTCTGTGGCAGAAAAAATATCCACGCACCAGTTAGGTTGTTGTTTTCCTTTAAATGTTCTCCCCTGATTATTAAAGATAACTGTTCCTCGATAGGTGGGATCTTTTAATCTAAGATTTGTTTCTTCTAAAAATTCTCTATTATTACACTCTCCTGCGGTTTCATTTTCTTCAAATTTGCCCCCTGGAGCAACCCATTTACCATAATGCATATCTTCCCTATTACCTAATCGATATTTCATTAATGTTTTTCCATCACATATGAGATAGCATAATGTTGCACGTATTTCTTTTACTTCTTTAGTCATCTTTTTAAGAATAAACTATTTTTTTTAAGTTTTTATATATTGTATTATCTTTTACCAAATAACTTAGAAAAAAATCCCTTTGGTTCAATTGGTTTTTCTCCCACTAATCGGGAAGCAATTTTTCTATAACTTTTTGCTGCCTTGCTTCTTGGTTTTACATTAACTAAAATATCTCTTAAAAGAATAGATTCTGATACAGAAGAATCTTCTGGAACAACCCCTATAATTGGTTTTTCAAGTATATAAGAAACATTTTTTATTTTCATCTCTTTTTTTCCTTTTCTTCTTGTGATTATCACTCCGGTTACATTTTTTCTTAATTTTTCAGCAATTTTTATTGTTTTAAGAGCATCAGTAACCGCAGGCATTTCAGGATTTGTTACAACAATCAAATCATCTGCTTCTTTTATTGCAGATAAAGCTTCTTTTCCCAATCCTGCAGCAGAATCTAAAACAACAAGATCTGTTATTTTCTTCAAATCTTTAATAGCATATTTTAAATTTTCTGGTTTTATTTTTTTTAAAGCATCAATAGCAATACTTGAAGGAACAACTTTTAATCCAGAATGATGTTCATATACTGCCTGATTTATTTTTTTAGTTTTTCTAAGAACATGATTTAATGTTGTAGGCACCACCGGTGCTCCAAGATGTAATGAAACATTTGGTGTTGTAAGGTTTGCATCTACTAGAACAACATCTTTTTCTAGACTATGTAATGCTGCAGCAAGATTTATTGAGGTAACTGTTTTTCCAGTACCCCCTTTTCCAGATGTAATCACAATAACTTTTCCTCTTTTCATCTTAATTTGTATTTTTTTAGGTTTAAAAATTTATTTATTTTTTTAAGCAAATTTTTTCAGAGTAATCTACAAACTCATTAAAAAGATCATACCACATTTTTAGTTTTTCCATATTTATTTCTATTTCTTTTCCTTGAGTTATTACTCTAACAGCTACATTTTTTCTAAATTCATGTTCTTTAATTTTTTCAAGGTTGGGCATTGTTCTAAAAAAAGCATAAAGATTTAAAACTTTCATAACATTTTCTTTGTAAATTTTTTTAGCAAGTAATTCCTTTGCCTTTGGTGCAATAGGTATGGTAGGGATTTTTTTCTTTTTTTTAGCTTTCATAAGTAAAAGATGAATACATTTTCCAATCATTTTCTCCCATCTTCTTATAAGATTAAGAATTACATCTCCGCTTTTTGTATATTTTAAACTTACATAGAATAAATGATCTGCCATTTTTTGCTCTCTTTTTATTTCTTTTAATAACTTTTTCATTCTTCAGAATTCATAATTAGTAATATTTAAACCCTCTTTCATCATGTTTTAAACTATTTTTTACAAGTTTAATTTTATTTATATACTTATCGGTTTTTCTTTGTTTTTTAATTTAAAAATTAATCTCTTTAAAAATTGTATATACTTTTTTAATTCTTCAAGATTAACTGAATGTAATCTTAAATCATCGTTCATTAATACTAATTTATTTTTTCTTAAAAATTCCATAGAGCTTTGTTTTCTTTTTAAAAAGATATTATTCATCTTTTCAACAGATTCTTTATCTTTAGTATCTAATTCTTTTAAAATATTTTTATCTTCAAAAAGAATTTTAACACTTACTTGTAAACATTCTACAATTTTTTTTAATAAGTTTCCATCTTTCATTAATGGATAGGTCACATACGCAATATGATCTGCAGTTTTAACATATTTTTCAGCATTTGTAAGTATCTCTATCATAAAATAACTTAGAATTTAAAATATAAAACTATTATGATGTTATAGTTTTATCCTAAAATCGGAAATATATTTGTAACTCTTAAAATAAGTTCAATAACTATAATTGCAATGATCAAAGCAACAACATGAACCGGTTTAACTTGGATTTTGCTCTCTCCACCTTCTCCATACCTCATAAGACCGCCACCAGATGACGGAATTTTTAATTCTTCTGACATTTTGAATATTAAAGCAGTTGGAAATAGGCCGCTTTTTGTTGGCCTTTGAAGTTTTAGCTTCAAACAGGTCATACTGACATCCTACTGAGCCTCTTAACGAGTTGCACCAGCTGAGTTGCCCGTTTCATCAAATCCTCTGCTTCGCAGATCATCGCATGACTCATATCTCCGCAGAGACTGTGTCGTTTCTGTGACAGAGCTTTGCCTCGCGACAATCCCTTTTTCAAGAGACAGCTCTTTCCTCTAACTATCTAGAGGGGTGAGCGGACCTTCCTCTGCCAAAGCAGACAGTCAGCTTTCCAACTGCAAAAATACCAATAAATTCAGGTTTAAAAGCTTTACTAAGCTTTTAAACATCTATAATCTGTAAATGCTTTTCTTATACACTGTAAAGATTCTGTATTTGCTGTTTTTCTTCTTGCTTGGTCATAAAGTTTTAAAAAATCTGGTATAAATTTCTTCATCATCAGATCAAATGGATTAGAATCTTTAACAATGGATTCTAAAACAATTGTTTCAGAATCAATATTTGGACCATATTTTCCACAGATTGCAGTTTTTTCTCTAGAAAACATCCCAAAATTCCATTCACAATCTTCATCCATAAAACTTTCTGGATCCTCAAAAAAATGTTCATTAAATATGGTTAGGAATCCTATATCTGTTCTTCTTGTTGTTTCTCCCCTGTTTGGGCTAATATCAGAAGTTCCCCACCTTACAGGTAATTGAACCCTCCCAATTGGTTGATAAATTCCATCTTTTAATTCCCACACATCATCTTCCAGCCTAGCACATCCATATTCAGCAGTACCTTGTGCAGGGGGGTTCAACCAAGACCCTAGTTCGCTTGGTTTCAATTTTTCAATTTCTTTCATTTTGTTTTTCCTCCATAAAATTTATTTATTGAATGTTCACTTAAACATCTATAATCTGTAAATGCTTTTCTTACACGTTGGATATATTCTAAATTTCCTGGTTTTCCCCTTGTTTTTTCATAAAGTTTTAGAAAATTAGGAATATGTCTTCTCATTAATGTGTCAAACATTGTAGATCCTTCTTTATGTTCAGATCCCCCCCAAGTTACTAAACATTCTGGATTTTCTTCGGAAGGCCACCAAACCCGTTCACGTAATAAGTGTTCTTCGCTCTCTTTATCTGGACCAAGATATCTTCTACTAAGAGCAGGCAAATTTTCTGAATTTCCTCCAGCAAATTGGCTCCATAATGTAATGAGATGTTTTGTAGTTCCTTGTTCAAATACATCATCATAAACAAGAGTAACTGGCAAATTTAACATTCCAATTGGAACATAAAGTCCATTTTCATAACCCCATATTTCTTCTTGTAAAAGAAACTTGTTAGTAAAAACGTCTCCATGTGAATCAGCAGATTTTAAGGTAATCCAATCATTCACACGGCTAACAAGGTCTGCTGGTTTCAATGTTTCAATTTTTCCTTTCATTTTGTTTTCAATTATTAAGCAGCTGTCCTTGAAGTGGTGAAATCGCGGTTTGGACAGCTGCAATTTTTTACTATACTTTCGCTTCAGAAAAGAGATATTTAAGACTTTGTTGTAGAAAATCTACTACATCATCTATATTGCTCTTTTCATCACTATTTAATAATAAAATGCTAAATAATTAAAACTTTTTTAAAGAAATTTTATCAAAATAGCAATATTTATATACTTTAGGCAATTATACTAAATCTATGCCTAAAACTGTGTTAGATCCAAAAGATCGGAAAATTCTTTACGAACTAGATAAAAATGCTAGAATAACTTGTAGTCAAATAGCAAAAAAAATCGGATTAAGTAAAGAAGTAGTTAATTACCATATTAAAAAATTAGAAGATGATAATGTTATTACTAACTACCATACTGCTGTCAATTATTTTAAACTTAACTTAATTCATTTTAAAGTTTGTTTAAGATTTAATGGAATTTCATTAAAAACTGAAGAAGAGATTTATTCAGAATTAAAGAAAATTCCACAAATTATTTGGATAGCTAAATGCCAAGGAAGTTGGGATAGTTTAATTTCCTGTACAGTTAATAATATAAATGAATTAGATAAAATTAAAGATAAAATTATTTCAATAACTAACCCATATATTTCTGGAAAATCTATTTCTATACTTTCTGGACTTTGGTCTTTTCCAAGAAGTTACTTGTTAAATAAAAAAGAGACAACACCATTTACTATTGGTGGTGAAAAATGCAAATTAGATAAAACAGATCTAAAAATTCTAAAAATACTTTCAAAAGATGCAAGAAAACCAGTGGTAGACATTGTAAGAGAAATAAATTCAAGTGTAAAAATAGTTACAACAAGAATAAAAAAACTTATTAAAAATGGAATAATTAATAATTTTAGATTAGTTATTAATTATGATAAATTAGGAATAACTTTTTTTAAGACTTTTTTCTATTTAAAAAACCCAGATGAAAAAAGATTAAATCAATTATTAAAAAAACTTAATTCAAATGAAAATGTTATCCATAATCTAAAAGTTATTGGTGATTGGGATCTTGAACCTGAATTTGAATTTGAAAGTAAAAAAGATTTTCAAAGAAACATACAAAATATAATAGATGAATTTTCAGATATCATTCAAAAAATTGATGTAATAAACATTTTAAAAGAATATAAATATACTTTTTTTAATAAATAAAAATGGTGACTAAAGAAGAGGCATTAAAAGAATTGAATTTAAACGATAAGGAAGTAAAAGTTTACCTTTCTCTTCTTATGCTTGGAAAATCCACAGTTCAAAATATTTCAAAAAAGGCTAATTTAAATCGTGTTTCAACGTATGATCTTTTGAAAGCACTTCTTGAAAAAGGTTTTGTATCTTATGTAATTATTTCTGGTGTAAAGCATTTTGAAGCAGTTGATCCAATTAAATTTATAGATAATTTAAAAGAAAAACAAGCAAAAATAGAATCTATTCTTCCTGAATTAAGGTCTATTAAATCATCTTTGATAAAAAAACCACAAATAGAAATATTTGAAGAAATAAATGGAATTAAATCTATCTTCAATGATATTTTAAAAGAGAAAAAAGAAACATTATTTATTGGAGATCCAAATATCTTTAAGAGTTTAGAATTTTATTTTCCCCATTTTATAAAACAAAAAAGAAAACAAAGAATTTTTTCAAAAGTTTTAACTTCAGACTGTAAAGACATGAGAGAATATAGAAAAAAAGCTCCAAAAAAACATATTTCTATGAAATTTATTAATCAAAAAATTGATATGACCAAAATAATATATGGAAATAAATTAGCTTTTTTAACTTTTAAAGAAAAAAATTCAATTGGAATTTTAATTAATAATAAAGAGATTGCTGAAACTGAAAGAAAATTGTTTAATGAACTCTGGAATCCAAAACTAAAGAAAAAATGAGGGGAAGGGATGCTATTTTGTTTATTTTAGTATTTTTATTATTTGTAATTTTAGTTGGAATTGCATCTGCAATTCCAAATCCCGCCTCAACATATTGTAAGGCATTAGGTTACGAACATAATATTATTAATATTGGTTTTGGAGAAAAAGGACTTTGTAAGGTTTCTGAAAACCGTGTTTGTAATGAATGGGAGTTTTTTGCAGGAACATGTGGAAAAGAATATTCTTTTTGTGAAAAACAAGGGTACACATTAGAAATAATTGGAGATGGGTTTAATACGGCTCAAGAAGCTGTTTGTATTATTAAAGGTAAGAAAGTTCCCGTATTTCAAGCGATGGATTTAGAATCAAAATATTGTAACAATGAAGAAAAAGAAAAACAAAAATTAATTACTCAAACCGAGGAAGATGAGAATCCTATCTTAGATAGGAGAGAACCTTTAACTTTAAATTATTCTGATTTTGATACTTGGGACTGGAGAGATCCCCCAAATGGAAGCAATTATTCTCAATTTAATTTTACTTATTTTGATAGCACACATGGTTTTTTAACACCTGTAAAAGATCAGGGAACCTGTGGTTCTTGTTGGGCTTTTTCTTCTATTGGATCTATAGAATCGAGATATGAAATTGATCAAATGGAAACAAGATTAAACCCAAATCTTGCAGAAGAATATCTTGTTTCAGATTGTTATGATGATCCTATTTATAATTATCAAGATTGTTGCGGTGGTTGGATGGATCTTGCTTTAGATTATCTTGTAACTAATAGTGTTTCAGATGAATCTTGTTTTCCCTATATCTCTGGAACAGATTGTAGTTGTTCTTCCCCCCATATTTGTAGTGCATCCTGTACATATAGGACAAGCACTAATTGTAGTGATTCAACTTGTTCAGATAGGTGTTCTAATTATAACATAAGATTGTGGAATATTAGTAATTATACTGGATTGTTAGTTTTAACAAATAATGAAACAAAACAAAGATTAGTTGAGAAAGGGCCACTATCAATGGCAATTTATATGGAAACAACAGCTAATCCTGGATCTTCCATTTATAGATGTACTAATGATAGTAAAACCCCCAATCATGGTGTTGTTCTTGTTGGCTATAATGATACTGGAAATATTAATACTAGTTATTGGATTGCAAAAAATAGTTGGGGAACCGATTGGGGAATGTCTGGTTATTTTAAACTGGGTTTTGATGAGTGTAATTTTACAAGTGAAGTAAATTATCCCCATAGTGTTAATGCCCCCAATTTTAAACAACAAATAAATATAACTTCCCCCACCAATAATAGTCTTGAAAATAATACTCTAATCACATTTAATTTTACAACATATAATCTTGCTTCTGCAAACTCTACATGCGATTTAATTATTGATGGAACCAAAAAAAATACCACTGTGGCAATTAATGCAACACCAACTGTTTTGAGTTATAATCTTTCAACAAATAATTCTTATATATGGAACCTTAGTTGTTGGGAGTATGGTATTGGAATCTTGAATACAACAGCAACTCTTAATTTTACTATTGGTTCGGGAGAAATTATTACAACACTAAGCGAACCTACAGATGAGAATACAACTATTCAAGGCAATATATCTTTTGTTTGTAATTCTTCTGGAAACTATACTCTTAAAAATATTTCTCTTTATGGTAATTGGTCCGGTTCTTGGGTTTTAAATGAAACTAAAAATATAAGTGGTTCCACAAATTCTACTGTTTTTTATAAATTCTTAAATAATGGAATTTATTCTTGGAATTGTTTATCTAATAATATTTATGGAGAATCTAATTTTTCAGAATCAAATTATACTTTAACTTTATTAAATACTAATTTAAGTAATTGTTCTTACTTAAATTATTCTGGAATTTATTATCTTAGTAATAATTTAAGTTCAAATAATACATGTATTACTATACGTGGAAATAATATTATTTTAGATTGTCAAGATCATTTTATTTCATATGGGGGTTCTTCTGTTGGGCATGGAATAACTGCATCTAATCTTAATAATATTAGTATTCAGAATTGTAAAACCAATCAATCTGTTTTAACAGAACAATCTTATGGTATTCACTTTTATAACATTAGTAATAGTACCATTTTAAATAATACTATAAATAATTCTGGAAATTATAGTGCTGGAATTTTTATTGATACATGTAGCAATATAAGTATTGAAAATAATTTAATTTATACAAATGGACATTCCGGATATGGAATTTTAATTTTTTATACTACTATCAGCGAGATTTTTAATAATAATTTAGATACTTCAGCATCAAACAGCCATGGAATTTTTTTAAATTACAGTTCCAATTTATCTAATATTGAAAATAATTCAATAACTTCTGGATTAGCTACTGGAATTATTCTTTTTGGTGGCGGAAATAATAATTTATCTAATAATCAAGTTTATAATAGTAGCACAGGATTAAATATTAGCACCAATTCTAATTTAATTAAAAATATTAATATAAGTTATTGTAATTCTTCTGGTTCCATAGGTTATGGAAATGAAACTACCTGGAATATAACTTCAAAAAATAAATTTATTAATAATAATCTAACTTTAAACGGAGATCTTAGTTTTTCAGGAGGATCACTTGAACTTATAAATTCTTCTATTATCCTAAATGGAACTGTTATTAATCAAAACGGCAACATAAGTTCAATTACAATATTAAATGGAACAGAAATAATAGAAAACAATTCTAATGAATTAAATTTTTCATTAGAGCATACAAATCTTACATTATATCTTAAAGAAAATGTAACATCTAGCCTCGCAGTTTCAACTGAAATATCTAATACTAATCCAGATGGCAAAAGTCGATTAAGAACTGTTGATATTGAAACAGATAATAATACTAAAAATAATTTAACATGGATTTTAATAGAAATTTTTTACACTACTTCTGAATTAAACTCTATAAATTTAAATGAATCCACTCTTGAAATTTATTTTTATAATGAAACTAGTTCGGCTTGGCAATCTGAATCTAATCAAGGAAGAAACACAGAATCTGATTTTGTTTGGGCAAACACAACACATTTAAGTTTATTTGGAATTTTTGGCACAACAAATGAAGAATACCATGGTTCTTCCGGGGGCGGAGGAGGAAGTAGAATAAAGAAAAATAAAACCAATGAAACAAACATAACAAAAATGGATAACGCCCCCATAAATATTACAGAAAAAAATTTAACCAATGAATCTATCAATTTCTCTTTATTTTCTAAATTAGAAAATAAAACAGAGACAGTTAAATTAAAAAAACATTCATTAAAAACAAGTTTAGCTTGGTTTTTAGGAATTTTATCCATTATTTTAATAGTTATTGGAATTTTATTTGAAAAATACAAATATAAAATTATTAAAGGTAAAATATAAAAAATCAGAAACCTTTTTAAATAATAAATATCTTAATTATATAATCTATTTTGTATTAAGAAATGTTAAAAAAAGAGGGTAAATTAGAAAAAGCATTAAGCTTTGTAATTACTGGTTTAATTCTTGCAGCCCTTGTTTTATTTGGTGGAGTTACTGCAGTTAATCTTTATATTCATTCTCCAAATAATTCCACACCTGTTTTAGGTGATCTTATTCATTTTATAGCTGAAGTTGATGTTGAAAATGCAGAATTTATTCCTGTACAAAATCTTACATTAGAAATAAATTCAACCCACTACTGTACTTTTTCTCCAGATGGAACTACTATGGAGGATGGCCCTTATGATACTTGTGAACAACTAACTTTTGAACCAATTGGAGATAGTTCTTCTTCTTGGAGTGATGCCACCTCACAATTATGGGGATATGGTTATGGTTATGCAAGCGATACTGGAATTTATAATACAACAAATACAACTTTTTTTAATGATCAAGCCTATGGTTATAGCAGTGTTACTGGTTATGGATACACTGGAGGAGAATCAAATTATTCTGAACTTGCATATAATGTAACTTGGAATATAACTAGCGAGAATTATGGACCTGGAACATATAATCTTTATTTATATGCTGAAGCACAAACCGAAGATAGTATTCTTTATAAATACAAATCAAAAAATGCTTTAACAATAATTGTGCCTTCATTTGATTTTTATTTAACAGGACATACTTATGATGTAAATGGAACTGCCTTAAATAATACAAATGTTTCTGTTATTATTAAAGATAGTTCTACATGGGCACAAATAAGTCATGAAACTACATCAACAAATGCAAGCGGTTGGTTTAATTTATCTTTAACTGGAAGATCTAATTACATGTATGAAATTAGCTTAGAACATGCAAATGAAACACTAGGCAATGTAGATTGGGTGGGCCAATCTTTACCAACTTTTCCATATTCTGAAGTATATAATTTGGGGATTGTTAATTATTATTTAAAACCAGCAGGAACAATATTAATTTATGCTGTTAATGGAACTGGCGATTCTGTTGAATTTTCACACCAAATTAAAGATTCTAAATTAGGTTATCCTATTGTAGAATCTTGGTCTGGAGATGATACTGGTGTTACAGCATATGTTCCAAGAGATAGAAATTATTCTGTTATGATTTATCCATTGAACAGTATGCCAATATCTTTTGATTGGAATAATTTTTCTTCAACAGATTCGTATCGGTTTGGACAAAACCTTTCATCATATAACGCAACAACATATACTGTTAATAAAACATTTAATATATCCCAATCTTATGTTTGGGTTCACGGATATCTTAATCAATCAGATGATGGTGTTTCCACATGGAGTAATTTAACTGTTGTTCCATATATTTTAGAACCTGGAAACATGATTTTTGAAAAAGAAGCATCAATGCCATATAATATGAGTGCTTGGAGATCTGGAACTGCTAAATCAGATACATATGATGCATCTGAAGGATTTTATAACATCACCCTTCCTGGAACAGCAGAAGATTTAAACATCTTATTAGTAGCAGTAGCAGATTCAGATGGTGGAAAATATCTCGGATTCAGAAATGTAAGTTTAGAATATGGTTCAGAAGGAACTGAAATTAATTTCACTCATGTTTATGCTGCTTTAGGAAATACTAGTTCCAACATGAGTCAAAGAAGAGCAACTGATTGGGAAACAAGGTGGAATACAACCACTAATAAACAAAGATTTTTATTAGTAAATTCAAGTAATAATGAAACTTTAACAAATATAGATGCACATGTAGAAGTAGTATTAGATTATTCTAATTATGGTGCTAATGAATTTACTTTTATGACTGAAGCCCGTGCCGAAAATGGAGACCAAGGACAATTTGTAATACCCATGATTAATGCAACTGGTTTCAAAGAACTAAATGTTTATACTATGAATGGGGCTCCAAGAAATATTAAATCAAAAACACCAGCACAAATAACAGCAGATAATAAAATACCTATATCTAGTTTTAATCCAGGAGAAATTCCTGGGGAAGAAGCAATTGCTGCAGGAAATATTGTAATTAATTTATATAAATCTAATTCAAGTTGTGATATTCCTGTTCCAGGAGCAGATTGTGATTTGGTAGATTCATCAGATATGTCTTCCTTTAATCCACTAACAGCTATTATTGGAGGGGGGGCAATTAGTTTTAGAATGGGTGTTGGAGGTATTTTAGTTCATTATGTAAATGTTGATATGCTTGCCTCTGGACCACCAGATGCTATGTTTGAAGATTATGGAGATGGTCTTAACAGTAGCGGAACATCTGCATTTGATGCAGCTGTAAGATTCGGATCAAATGGTCCTTCTATTTATGATTATGTATTAATTTCAATGCCATATACAGAAACAGCTGGAACTGGCTTAGATGATTCACAACCAGTTTATTTACAAGTTAAAACATTGTATGATGATGATTGGAATGTTATCTGGAATATAACAACTAATGGAACATCTGGAACTAATTTAGCAGGTAATTATTCACACTATGAAACATATTCAGATGACTGGGAAACTCTAATGGGAAATAATACATGTACAACTGGGACAGTTACAAGTTCCGCACAGATTAATGCATCTAATCCGTGCCATATCGATACCACTAATAACAGAATTTGGGTTCGCTTGCCTCATTTCTCTGGAACTGGTCCAAGTGCAGCTGGAACTATTAAATCATCAGGATCCTCTAGCCCTGGCGGGGGCGGAGGAGGAGGCGGTGGCTCTGATGAAAATGAAACCATTGAAGAACCAAGTGAAGTAGAATTACCTTCTGAAGAACCAGGTGATGTTGTTCCTGAAGAAAGTGAAGAACTTACTGAAGAAGAAGCTGCAGCAAAGAAAAGAACATTTATTACAACTATCTTAATTCTTGTATTGGTAGCTGCAATTGTAGTGGTTATTGCAGTAGTTATCCCAAAAAAGAAAAAGAAATAAAAATTATTCTACATTTTTTGCTTATTATTTAAAAAGTTTTGATTAAATTTTTTCTAACAGTTTATTTTAGAAAGTTTTATATAGTATTTTATGCTGTTGTTTGTATGAATAACAGTGCTAGAAAAGGTGCGGTTGTTCGCAAAAAAAGAGGTAGAGGACGCCCGCAATTAAATGTTAAGTTAGATATTCTTAAATTTCTAAAAAAATGCAAATTACCTGTTTCAACTACAGATCTTTCTAATAATCTTGGAAAAGCATGGCATACAATTGATCGCGCCTGTTTAATGTTACAAATTGAAAACAAAGTAGATGGTTTTAAAGTCGGAAAAATGAATCTCTGGAGGATTAAATGATTAGAAATATTTTATTAAATAAAAAAGGAAAACAAGAAAAGATAATTAGTTTTTTATTAACTGCAATAATTATTTTAATTATCTTTATATTCGGAACTGTTCATGCAGTTAATCTTTATGTTCATTCTGCTTCTAGTACTTCTCCAACAGTTGGAAATACTATCTATTTTATTTCTGAATTAGATATTTTACAAAGCGAAGGTATACCTATACAAAATCTCACTTTAGAATTAAATTCTACATATAATTGCACATTTTATCCAAATGCAACTGAAATAACTGGAGATGCATGTGATTCCTTAAATTTCTCTTTATTAAATTTATTAGGTTATTTTGAAGAAACATTATGGGGTTATGGATATGGATATGATGGTTCTTCTTGGGGAACAGCTAATACTACTTTTGGGATTGGTTATGGTTATGGTGCGGTAACTGGTTATAATTATACTGGAACAAATTATTCTGAACTTGCATATAATGTAACTTGGAATACAAATAGTTTTGCAACTGGAACATATAATATTTATTTATATGCTAATGTGGCCCTCGGCTCTCATTACTTTAAGTATAAATCAGAAACTCCATTAAATATCACTGTCAGTACTTCTTCTGACTCCTCAGGTGGGGGAGGAGGCGGAGGAGGAGGCGGTGGCTCTGATGAAAATGAAACAGAAGATACAAATGACCCTGATGAAACGCTAATATTATCAGGAGATGTATTTTTTGATGAAGAATATGAATTAGCAAATGGAGAAATAGTAAACATAACCCTAGATAAAGAGAATATCACATTAAAAGTAATTTCTTTAACACAAGAATCAGCTAAGGTAAAGATTGGAGAAATAATAATCACATTAGATATAAGTGATTCTAGAGATCTTGATGTAAATGAAGATGGGAAGATGGATATTATTGTTCAATTAAAAGGGATTTCAGATGGAAAAGCAACTTTTTCTATTTCTGAATTTAAGATAGATATAAGAAAACCAAGTAATCCATTAAAAAGAGCATTTAAAACAAATATAATCTTAGCAATAGTTATTATAATCTGTATTGTTGGTATTGTTGTTGTTCTAACTTTAAGAAAAAAATGGTTGCAAAAAAAAGCAATTAGAGATATTGAAATTCAAAAGATCTTAAAAAAATTGCATTAAAAGTATAAACGCCGACGCCCGGAATCGAACCGAGAAGCCTGTTAAGGCCCGGCTCTCAAGGCCGGTGCAGTACCATTGTGCCACGTCGGCATAAATTTAAGAAGTATTTTTACTTTAAAACCTTTCCCTTTAT
>Ga0272442_10000857_pt1 | contig 47532 bp, 43 predicted proteins | sample SSMForm2O_FD_200262 | JGI IMG/M metagenome (GOLD analysis project Ga0272442, IMG submission 200262) | Marine sediment archaeal communities from Little Sippewissett salt marsh, Falmouth, MA, United States - SSM-Form-2O | ecosystem: Environmental > Aquatic > Marine > Wetlands > Sediment ...
AATGGCCCAGCAGTTTCAGGCTCTGTTCCCGGTTTACCGGCCAAAACAGAATCCGTGAATCTGCCGTTCCCATGGTGTTTACACCACCGGAATCCAGTGCTGAATCGATCTTCTCAATATTGTTGCGGAAAACAAGAGGCACAGGAACAACAGGAGTCCCCTTATAGGGCAGCCTGTTCTCCGTGTCATAGTTCCACTTTCCTCCGGCCGGTTTATTCCCTTCCATAAGAATTCCGAATTCCCTGCGTATTGTACGGTAAAAGTATTCAAGTCGAGGAGCCTTTTTCTGCGTAAAGAACCCGGCCGACTGGCCCCGTGTGTATAAAAAATGTTCTGTATCAACAGCCTTCACCGGAACAGACAGGTCTGTGGACAGGTTCCTGAGCATCCTGTCCAGCCTGTATTCATCAGGATACTGATACTCAAAACGTTCGATGTTCAGGTCTGCAATACACGCTTTGACATTGGCGGAAAGGCTCTGGCTGTTTTCTGCATCATTCAGGGACAGGTACTTGACCCGGTGTCCATTTTTACGCAGCCATTTGGCAAACTGCCTCATTGCAGCGAAAAAGGCCTGCACTTTCTGCCGGTGGTGCAACACATAATCGGTCTCCTGGCGTATTTCCATCATCAGGTATATGACATTGGAATAACAACTTGTATACCAGGAATGGGAATAATTGAGCTGGTCGCCCAGTATGAGCCGCAGAACATTCATGGGCCCAGCCTTTTCATATGCTTCATACCGCTCCCCCGGTTATGCTGCAATGCTGCCAAATGACATACCTGCCTTCCTAAAACACTGATTCAAAGAAGTGTTTCAGAGCTTCAGCGTATTCTTTTTTCTGGGGCAAGTCATTATGCCCGCCTCCTGGAATGAGTACCAGTCGTTTTTCCTGCGATACGGAAACTTCGTACAGTTTATCGGCCATTTCCGGCGGAGTAACCTTATCATCGGTCCCTGCTAAAAGTAAAAGCGGTAAATCAATTCGGGATAAAATATCCACATTGCTGTTCTCGTTAAGTACAGGGTCGATATCAAACCTTACAAAAGGCTTAAGAAACCATGGTACGAGCCTGCCGGTCCAGTCGGCCGCATCGGTTATGGGGCATTCAAGTATGATGCCCGCAGCCGGCCTGGCCCCTGCAATAGTGCCCGCAATAAAACTGCCCAGGGAATGGCCGTATATGATAAGGCTGTCGGGGTTGACTCTTTTTTGTTTGACAAGAAAATCATAGGCGCCCATGCCGTCTATCCGCAATCCTGCCACACTTGGATATCCCGGATTCTCACCATATCCCCGGTAATCATACACTAGAACATTGACATTCCGGTTCATGAACGCAGAGATAACTGAAAATGCCGTCACCATGACAAATCCGTTGCCCCCGCAATAGAGGACCGTGGATGATGCCTCTTTTCTATGGATATACCAACCATTGAGCAACAGACTGTCTGTTGTGGGTATTGCCACCTTTTGCACATCATATCCGGCGCTTTCTATATATTCCGGGCTGATAGTTCGTTTTACATCAAAAGCTTCTTCTTCATTAAGTTCTATTGTGGTACACCCGGAAAACAAAACAAGTAAAACACCAGCAATGCTCAGCAGTTTTTTCATAGTATCCTCTCGTATTTCTGCATATGAACAGTGGCTATTTCAGCAGAACACACTTCCTCATCAGTGTTTTGGATCCTGCCTGGACCCGAATAATATAGGTTCCGGAAGCTGCCGTTGATGCATCCCAGACAACATCATGGTATCCCGCCTTTTCCATTCCCCGGTACAGGTTTTTAGTATGTTTGCCTGTAATATCAAACACATCAATACAAACATTGCAGACTTTTGTAATACCGAACCGTATGGTAGTGACCGGATTGAAGGGATTCGGATAGTTCTGCTGCACACAAAATTCTGCGGGTACTCCTGTCTCATCCCTGGATACTGCCGAGTTCTGAATTACAGTGAGCTCCACAACAAGCGTGTCTGTCAATTGTCCGTCCGATGCCGTAACCGTAAAAGACGTGTCCTGGGCATCGGCCGGGACCGTACCCGATATGGAAGTATCGCCCGGTGTCAGCCAGTACGGATATGAATGGAATGTATAGGTAAGATCATCTTCATCAGGATCTGCTGCATGCGCAACGTATGTAAACAGGGAGCATGCTTTTGCAGAAACAGTTTCGGGTGAAGAGAATTCAGGTGCCCTGTTCTGTGAACCGGCCTTCATGGCAAGAATCGTCCCGCAGTTGCCTGCAGCCCATACACCTGCCTGGCCCGGACATGCTATTCCATTCAGGTGTTTACTGCACCCTGTCTCCTGAAATGCCCAGGTTTCACCGCCGTCACTGGTTGCGATAATGCAGCCGTCATATCCTGAAGCCCATCCTTTTGTATCGCAGGCAAACCGTATACCCGTTAATTTATGGCCGACTGTATCCATGACCACATCCCAGGTTTCGCCGCTGTCACGTGTGCGCAGAATAACTCCATGGGAAAACTGATGGCCGCCTACACACCACCCATTACGCGTATCACTGAACCAGACATCAGCCAGCTCTTCATCAGTACCTGTTGCCTGCTCCTGCCATGTGCTGCCCCCGTCGGTTGTATGAATCAAAGAACCGCCGCTGTTGACACACGCCCATCCGGTATCTGCATTGACAAAATATATGGAGTTTATAGTCTTTCCTGTCCCAGTAAAAGGATTGGCCTGATCTGTCCATGATACGCCGCTGTCACTGGTCTTTTTAATACACCCGTCGGCCCCCGATGCCCATCCTACCTGCTCATTAATAAAATAAACTGAATACAGTATTGTCCTGAAAACATCGGTGACAATCTGCCACCCGTAACCGCCGTCAATACTTTTCAAAACAACGCCGTTTAAATAGGGGCCTGAATACATGCCGCATGTAATCCAGCCGACCGATTCATTGACAAAACAGACATCGGTGAATCGGCTGCCGTCAATATCGTAATAGTTAGACTGCCAGTTTTCACCTCCGTCGACTGTTTTCAGCACTACAAAATCGTCACCGACTGCCCAGCCTGTGTTCATATTCACAAAGGAGACAGCCGAAAGGTCCTGTGTCGGGCCGCTGGATATCTTTTCCCATGTGCTGCCGCTGTCTGTACTGAACCGCAAATCACTTTCCGGCCCGGCAGCCATGACTGTGTGTATATTAAAAGCATGTACTGATTGATAATACCTGATCTGACCTCCCGGTGTATGCATCTGCTCAGTCCAGGAATTTCCTCCGTCATCAGTATGCAGTAAATATTTTCCTGCAACCCATCCATGCTCATCATCGGTAAAATATACAGAGCGGGGATTCACCTTGTAATCAGTAAAACTCCAGTCTACTCTGCTCCAGGTTTCTCCTCCGTCGGTTGTCATCATTGTAAGGTCATCGCCGCCGGCGATCCATCCGTTGTCCTCTGAAGGAAAGCATACAGACCGGAAATCAATAAAATCTCCTGTATATGTCGGCATACCCCCCTGTTCCTGCCATGTTTCCCCTCCGTCAGCAGTGTGGAGCAGTGTAGATGTATTGTAGTTCCCGCCTGCTGCCCAGCCGTTCATGCTGTCTGTAAAACAGATGCCTTTGATGGGCGTATCAGTGGGTGTTTCCTGCTCAACCCATGTGTTACCGCCGTCGGTCGTTTTCAGGATACCGCTTTTATGTTCCGGAGAAAGGCTTGCCTCTGTTTTATATCCCGCTGCCCAGCCGATACTGTCTGAAAGGAAGAATAATGAATATAATTTATAGCTCCAGAACTCAGGATAGGTTAATGGATCCGAGGGATCAAAGTCTTCACCCAGTGAATCTTGCGGTGTCTCCTGATGCTGCCAGGTTATGCCCCCGTCTTCGGTTTTCAGTATAGTACTGCTTTCTCCGGCACACCACCCGGTCTGCTCAGTAACGAACCACACACTGTACAACCGCTCATTGGTACCGGTGGGCAGTATCTCCCACGTCTGGCCGCTGTTCAGGGTCTTAAGTATTGTACCGGCATCGCCGGCAGCATACGCGGTTTGGCTGCTGAGCATGTACACATCGAAAATATCGTTTCCCTGTGGAATGGGATTCTGCCACTGCCAGGATTCCTGGGTAAAACCTTGAGCAACGGGCAACAGCATGAGTGTAAGCAGCGCGAAGATCTTTTTCATCGTCCACCTCCTCATTACTATAAATAGAAATCCCGCCCGGCCTGAAAAAAACCATTCAAACAGCACATACTCTATTTCAGTGTATATAAGGCCGGCATGTCTACTGTCTATTTTTCATCAGAACCATTTCCCCCCGGCTCAAATCTCCCGGCCCATCCGCCTCCTGGAGCCAAATGAATGTCAATTGTATCATTTTTCGAGAAGAATCCGTTTTCATGATTAAAATCTGAAGCGTTTCTGTGGGCGTTTATGCCGTCCTCAATGATAGCACCTGAATACGTTCCTTCATCAAGGAATGACAGACCTATGCGAACATTCCGTGCATGCTCATCATTCATGGCGCCGACAAACCACGAGTCTCCTCTTCTCCTGGCAAGAACACAGAAATCTCCGATACTGGCATCGATCACTACAGTCTCATCCCACGTTGTGGGCACTGATGCAATAAAAGCGGTGCATTCATGCTCTGCCCTGTACTGTGACGGGCTGTCTGCCAGCATCTGCAGCGGACTCTCATATACGATGTACATGGCAAGCTGATGGGCCCTGGTAGTCATGCTCATGGGCCGGGTAAACCGTATGGCAAAATTTTCCGGCTGTGCATTATCCATGGCGCCGGGTGTGTAGTCCATGGGGCCGGGAACCATTCGGATGAATGGAAGAAGAAGGTTGTGTTCCGGGGTAATATCTCTGCTCCATTTATTGTGCTCCAGTCCCTTTACGCCTTCGCGGGTCATAACATTTGGAAAAGCCCTTCTAAGTCCTGCCGGTTTATATGCGCCGTGAAAATCAACCAGCAGATGGTGCTTTGCAGCTTTTTCCGCAATGTTCCAGTAGTATCTGACCATCTTCTGGTCATCACGCTGCATGAAATCGACTTTGATTCCGGCAATGCCCCACTTCTCATACTGGGCAAGGGCCTCATCGAGTCTGTCTTCCAGTGTTTTCCACACAACCCAAAGAATGACGTTTACATGTTTCTCATTGCCGTATCTGACAAGCTCTTCAATGTCCATCTCAGGCACTACATCCAGTACATCACCCAGTGTATACCAGCCTTCATCAAGTATAATATATTCAATACCATATTGGGAGGCAAAATCGATATAATGCTTATACGTTTCTGTATTGATTCCTGATTTGAAATCAACACCGGTAATATTATTGGCGTTCCACCAGTCCCATGCGACTTTTCCCGGCTTTATCCATCGGGTATCTGCAAGCCGGTTCTCCTTTGCCAGAATATAGACCAGCTGATTGAGAAGCAGCTCTTTTTCGTTCCGTGCCATGCCCAAAATTCTCCACGGAAACGACCGTTTCCCCCTGGTTCGGGCTATATAGGGAGCGTATTCCGTAACGGGCATGCTCCGGTCTGAGTTCTTCTTCATCTCTTCTTTGAGGGGATAACGGGCGAATCGTGCAGAAAGGGTATTGCCCTTTTCAGTCTGCATCCACATTCCCGGATAGTCGTAGAGTGCGCTTTCACACAGTATCACGTATGCATTTTTTGTCTCTATTAAAACAGGCAGGCTCACCAGGTATCCGGCTGAAACTGTATCGAGGCCCGTGTACGTATATGACCGTTCGTTATGGGAGAAAAAACTCTCCTCAAATGGAAGGTATGCGTGGGCCGGTCCGGCAAAACGCATAACAGCGTGCTCTTCTTCTATATAGAGATCTTCTTTCAAGTCTGTACGGAATCTATAGGCAGCGCCGTTATTGTATACCCTGAATACCAGATCAATATGGTTCCCGAATTCCAGCACAAGCTGATTGTACTCATTGATGATGACCGCCTGCTTTTCAGGAACAACCGGCCGGATCAGGTTTGATACAGAGGTTATTGCTGATGAGACAACTTCAGGATGTGCACCGGGGAAAGCTCCGTCACGGAAAAGCATTGACATAGACGACTTACTGATAACGGGGATTCCGTCGAGGAAAACCGAATATGTCAGGCTTTTTCCAATCTGTACACGCACCAGCACAGAGCTGTCGGGTGACCTGCATTCATACTGCAGGCAGAATGCCGGCGCCGAACTCATCAGCAGGGAGATTATCATGAATGCAGCAGACGCTTTTATCGTATTTGACGACCTGATTTTCCACCAGTTCACAGGAATATCCTTTCTCTGTGTATGTATTCTTGTATTTGGAACGATCTATTGGATTATATTTATTTTTTTAAAGAGACTAGTAAAACATATACATTAAAAAAGTATCAGTCAAGAAATAACTTGATCAACTGCGTTATAAATCTTTTATTTTCAGCAGGGTAACCGTAGTGCCAAGAATTTTGCTGAATGGTAGGCCATACCGGATAATCAGGCTAAAGCCGACCACTATCAGGAATACGGAAATAAACAGCCGGAACACCGGCTGCCTGACCGTTTTCAGGAATCTTTTGGCAAGAAATGCTCCTGCCACGGAAACAGGAATGCATACTGCAGCTGCCGTGAGCAATTCCCGTTTCAGATGCACTCCGCCCACAGGTACCGCCCAATACGGGTTATATCAATACATAACGCAATCATTCCCGAAGTAAGGATATAAACCTCCTTTTTCAAGGTTGAATGCCATTAGAAACGCTCCGTGCACTGCGCCGCCGGCCACTGCAGTTCCTGTATGCTGAAGTATTGATAATCAATTTCCGGAATATGAATAGTATCAGGGCTCCGGTTCATTGCAGCCTGTACCAGTGTACATATACCCTGCACTTCGTATACTTTTAAAAAGGCAGGGATTTGAAGGATCTTTCTCAAAATATTTCCGCAGCCGCATGATAAAATTGTCAACGGTCCGGGTTTCTATGTGTGAACTCATGTTCCAGACATTTTTCAGCAGTTCATCCCGTGTCACAATAACACCTTTCCGTTGGGTAAAGTACTTCAGCAGCATAGCTTCTCTCTGGGTAAGTGTCACCGGCCCATGGGGTGTTTTACACTTGAAGGAATCAAAATCGACTTCACTGGATCCGATAAATATACGATTCTCATTTTTAATTGAATCCTGATACCATTTCCTCCGTTTAAGCATTCCTTGTATACGGAGCAGCAGCTCCTCCAGGTGGAAAGGTTTTGTCATATAATCATCAGCGCCTGTTTCAAGTCCGCGGATTTTATCTTTGATGTGCCTCCGTGCAGTCAGCATCAGTATGGGCATCTGCGGGTATTGTTCCCGGATAAGCCGGGCCACATCAAACCCATCAATAAAGGGCAGCATAATGTCAAGTATGACCAGGTCGAATACCCGGGTCTGTATGCATTCAACAGCAGACCTGCCGTTGTCAGCATGGGTAACATAATACTCTTCTTCTTCAAGATTGAATATAAGGCCGTGGGCCAGGTTCTCTTCATCTTCCACAAGGAGAATCCTGCTTTCGGCAAAAGGGTTAGAGGTCATCCTGCGCCTGCTCTCTTTTTATCTGTCTCGTTAACTGCAGCAGTCTGTTAATATATTTCTTTCTGCTGACTGAATAGACCGGCAGTTCCAGAATAAATGTAGTGCCGTGCCCCCTGCCCCTGCTGCGTACATATATGTCTCCGCCCAGAAAATGCATTATCTGCCGTATCCAGTACAGGCCGAGGCCGGTGCCCTGTACTTTCGGAACGTCGCGATGATAAATTCTCCGGAATTTTGAAAAGAGTTTTTTCTGGTCTGACGGATCAATACCTATGCCGTTGTCTGTAAAATGTATCTGAACGGTTTTTTCCTTGCGCAAAAGAACTGCCGATACTGTTACTGGCACTGCAGTATACTTTGCCGCGTTATCAAAAAGATTGTCAAAAACGATACCCAGGGCCTGCCTGTCTGCCACAACGCTGCATGAAACTTCACCCTGCATATCAACCCCTGTGAAATTCACTGCATAGTTCTGAGATGTTTCTTCAATGACCGAGGGTATCAGTGAGTCTGCCTGGTGTATCTCACAGGTAAACACGGGACGTCTCTGCTCCAGCCTGGAAACCTCCAGGATTGAATTGATTATGCGTTCAAGCCTCGATGCGTCTTTGGCCATTAATGCAACAAATTCCTGCTGTTTTTCCTCGGAAACCCTGCGGATTTTGAGAGTTTCAAGATACAGCTGGATTGAAGCCAGAGGGGTTTTGAGTTCGTGGGTAATATTTGCGATAAAATCATTGTACATCTTGGTAATTCTTACCTGCACATACAGTTTTCTGAACAGCAGCGACATACCGATTGACACTGCCACAAAGAGTACAATTCCGCTGACCAGAGTAAAAACATTAAAATTCCCTGTGACAGTAAGGCTCTTTCCTGCCTGTTCCATTATTATATTATTTGAAACATATCTGTATATCCATAAACCAAGCAGGGCAAACCATGCTATCTGGGCCAGGATAAAAACAGCCACATGATACAGCAGAGCGGTTTTTTGTTTCATATGGGCATCCTACATGTGTATCTGGATGTAATTATGCATGGCGGCACGGCAAAGGACAGGTGTTCCATGCCAGGCAGAGAAAAACGGCCGCCTTTTTACAATAGTTTTACTTTATCAAAATAGGAGATATTTTCCCTGAAGTAAAGCCTTATTTTTCTTTTACATAACTTTTACAGTTTCATCCCCGATTTATCAGTATACTGTTAACAGTAATTTTTTCATTGTATACAGAAGGAATACGTCGGTATACATTAAAACGGAGGCGTACCATGAAAGCTCTTCTTGTATATCCTGAAACACCGGAAACTTTCTGGAGTTTTAAGAACGCTTTAAAATTCATCTCAAAAAAAGCCGCGCAGACGCCCCTCGGCCTTCTCACTGTGGCAGCCATGCTTCCCCGGTACTGGGAAATAAAGTTTAAAGACCTGAATGTTACCAGGCTTTCTGACAATGACATCCTATGGGCGGATTATGTATTTATCAGCGGAATGAATATCCAGTCTGAATCCTTTTCACAGGTAGTCAAACGGTGCAACACCTTCAACCGCCCGGTTGTTGCCGGCGGCCCCATGGTCACGTTTAACCATGACATGTTTCTCGGCATCGACCATTTATTTATTGGAGAAGCCGAATCGACCCTACCCTGTTTTATACAGGACCTTCAGAACAACTGTGCCCGCCGCATATACAGGGCAACCGAATACCCCGATATTTCTGCATCACCCATACCCCGGTGGGACATTCTGGATATGAAAAAATACGCGTCAATGGATATTCAGTATTCCCGGGGCTGTCCATTCGACTGTGAGTTCTGCAGCATCACTAAACTCAACGGCCGTGTTCCGCGAATAAAATCACCTGAACAGTTCCTTGCTGAACTGGACACTCTTCTGAGTTGGGGGTGGCGCGGCGATGTATTTATTGTTGATGATAATTTCATCGGCAGCAGAGGCATACTCAAGCACGCTTTTCTTCCTGCCCTTGTACGCTGGCAGGAAGAACACCGATACCCGTTCAGATTTACGACAGAGGCATCTATCAACCTTGCCGATGATGACATGCTGGTTGATCTCATGGTTCAGGCAGGATTCCACTCAACATTTATCGGTATTGAAACACCAAACAGTGATTCTCTGCTTGAATGCGGAAAAATCCAGAACAGCAAGAGGGATATGCTGGCATCAGTGAAGAAGCTCATGAATTCCGGCCTTTCAGTTTCCGGCGGTTTTATTGTAGGCTTTGATAATGATCCTTCAAGTATTTTCCAGGACCAGATACATTTCATAAAGGAAAGCGGCATTGTTACCGCCATGGTCGGACTGTTAAATGCGCCCCGCGGTACACGTCTTTTCAAACGGCTGAAGCAGGAAAACCGGCTGATAAAACCCATGACGGGCGACAATATGGACGGCACCATTAATTTTATACCAAAAATGGATTATAAAGAGCTCATAAGAGGATACCGTCACATTCTGCACGCTCTGTATGCTCCAAAACCTTTTTTTGAACGATCGAAAAAATTCATCGAAGAATACGCTCTTCCTGTACATAACCGGATTGTCATCGGAAAGTCAGAAATACTGGCATTTGTCCGCTCTCTCTTCAAGCTTGGATGTATTGAAAATGGAAAGCGTTACTACTGGCGTCTGCTTGGATTCTGTATCTGGCGCCATCCCAAAAAATTCAGTCTGGCAGTAACATTGATGATTTATGGATATCATTTCCGAAAAATCGCTGAATCTATGTAAAAAGGAACCAGTTATGAACGATATTATACTACCCGGGTTATCAATCGGGCCGCACACAGCACAGTATCCAATCATTCAGGGCGGCATGGGCGTGGGCATATCTCTTTCAGGCCTTTCCTCGGCAGTTGCAGAACAGGGAGGAATTGGAGTTATTTCTGCAGTAGGCATCGGTATGCTTGAAGAAACCGGCAAAAAACAGAATATAACAAAAGCAAATCAGACCGCCCTGGCCCGGGAAATCCGTGCAGCCCGGGAAAAAACCGACGGAATCATCGGATGCAATATTATGGTTGCTTTATCTGACTACTTCGGCCTTGTTTCAACGGCTCTTGACGAGAAAATTGATATCCTCTTTCTCGGCGCCGGTCTTCCTCTCCACTTTCCGAAAACCGTAACACCGGAACAGATCAAATTCGGCCATACCAGATTCGTCCCCATAATCTCATCAGCCCGCGCATTAGATCTGATATTTAAATACTGGGACCGGAAATATAAAACCATTCCTGATGCAGTGGTTGTTGAAGGCCCTATGGCCGGAGGTCACCTGGGATTCAAGCCTTCACAGATACATGATCCGGCGTACAGCCTTGAATCCCTGCTGGAAGAGGTGCTTTCAATGGCAGATTCGTGGGCCCAAACCTACGGCAGAGATATTCCGGTTATTGCTGCCGGCGGTATATACACCGGCGCAGATATACACCGTATGATATCCATGGGGGCTTCCGGTGTACAGATGGGAACCCGTTTTGTTGCCACAGCCGAATGTGACGCCGACATCCAGTTTAAAAAATCCTATATTCAGGCAGAGAAAGATGATATAACCATCATCAACAGTCCCGTAGGCCTGCCTGGCCGGGCCATACAGAACAGATTTCTTCTACAGGCTGCAGCCGGAGCCAGGCATCCGTTCTCGTGCCCGTGGAAATGCCTCAAAACATGCGATTTCAGGACATCTCCCTATTGTATTGCCAGGGCCCTTACCAATGCCAGATACGGCGATGTGGAGAATGGATTTGTGTTTGCCGGAGAAAACGCATGGCGCGTGGATTCAATTATCACGGTTAAGGAGCTGTTTTCAGCTCTGCGATCCGAATATATTGATGCTGTTTTCAGCGCCTCTGAAACATCCGCTGCATATGTCTGATATAAACAGCAAAAGTCCATGGTGTTCTATTTTGGCTTTCCGCTTCTGTAAAATTTGATCTCGACTGTCTCAACTGTAACAAGGCCTTCCTGTATTGCCGAATCAATACAGGGTATGAATGCGTCGATCTTTTCCGGTGAATCAACGATTTCCACCACCAGGGGCAGGTCTTCAGACAATTGCAGTATTTTGGCAGAGTGAACCCTGCTGTGGGCGCCGAACCCCTCCAGTCCTCTCACGACTGTTGCGCCTGCAAGGCCTTTTTGCCGTGCAGTCTTCACAATCCATTCATACAGGGGCATACCATCATACCGGTCCTGTTCTCCGATAAATATCCGCAGCAAATGGCCTTTCTCGGGAAGAGTCATATATCACCTTAAAATTTTTGACAATGTATAACCGGCCCATACAGCTCCCAGCCCCAATACGCCGTGCAGGCCCATGTTGGCCAGCGCGTTTATCGTCTCGCCATTGCGGGCGAATCCGAATACTTCATAGCCGAAGGTCGAGAAGGTGGTAAAGCCGCCTAAAAATCCTACCATAATGAATATCCGCTGGTTCGGAGAGAGCATCTGCCTGTTTTCAATCAGTCCGCTGAGGAAACCGATAACCAGGCATCCAGTGACATTCACAAACAGTGTCCCGTAAGGAAACAGATGTTCTCCTGCAATCCGTGTAACCGCTTTACCGGCACAGTACCTCATGATCGATCCGGCAAAGCCTCCGGCGCCGACTAACAAAATTTTTATCATATTATATCCCTGTTCTGCAGGAGTCATCAGCCCCGGGTGCAGTCTTTGGCGGACTCCATCATCATGATTTTCATACTACTCAATTACATGCACCAGGACATCTTAATTCAGCATTTCGAGTGTGTGCTGCTCATGGTACCCCATATGTGCAGGTACCCGGATCATAACATAATAAATTCTGCATCATATACAAGGGAAAACAGCAGGGTTTGTTCACCGCTGCACACTGGGGCCTTGCGTGTAAAAGGCCTACATGACCATTCCTGATATGAACAGGCCGGCACTGAGAAGCAAAGAGAACAGCAGGTGAAGCGAGACATTCATTCCTGCTGCTTTTTTCAGTGCTTCAGGATCATCATGGCCCTGCAGAACCGCCGGTATGAGCCGTGGCATAATAACTGCATACGGTACGAGGCTGATCAACACCGGCCACAAGCCCGATATATCAACAAGAGAAATCCCGATTATATTCACGCATATACCTGACTGCACTGCCGCGAAGAAAACAGCTGTTTGTTTTGTTCCCAGGCGCACAGCTATGCCCCATTTCCCCCCTTGCCGGTCGGCCTCCAGGTCTATCATCTGGCCCAACAGGAGAATCGAAAGAGTACTTAATCCTGTAACCGGCATAGCAGCAAGCACCAGCGGATTTAACCCCACATTCTGGCTGACAGCAGCAACCAGCACTGCCATTGGGCCGAAGGCAAACCAGACCGACACTTCACCCCATCCCCGGTATGCCAGCTTTACAGGAGCAGCTGTATAAAATTTACTGAAAAACAGTGACAGGAAAACCAGTCCTGCCAGAACATACCGCAATTCACTGCCTGTAAGAAAAAACAGTATGAGCCCGGCTATACACGCTCCGGCTAATGCTGTGCGTGCAACGATGTACATGGCCTGCATCTTATCAGGATCATCAACCAGAACACCGGAGCCGCCGCTGAACTGATTCCTGTGCCTGTTTATCATGTCAGTACCCTGCAACGTGTCGTATATATCATTATATACATTGGTGGCGATGTGCAGGCACAGGCCCAGAAAAATCACTATGACTGCCCGCAGTGCATTGATATGCCCTGCACTGATCCATGATATGAGCAGACCCGCTGTGATGGGGCTGATAATCGATGATAAAAAGGGAGCCCTGATCATAACAAGAAATGATTTTATAGCTTTATTCATGGATTCTCTCCTTTAGTTATCACAATTTAATATCCCCCCTCAGGGAGGATACAGCACACAGCAGGTCCGTGTCTCCGGCCATTTCGAATCCGGCGTACACGCCTTTGCCGTGAAATACAATTCGGGTGCTGTTCCCAGTCTGTTCCTCCACTTTCACTTCTATTTCCGACTGCATGCTTTCAGATATAATATGGGTCATACCATTAAGGGCCGGGGCTTTTAAATATCCGCCTGCTGCCCTGGCTGCTTTCACATGAAGGATATAAGGTTTCTGCTTTATAATGCATGTAACACTGCCCGATTCGACGGTCAGGTCTGTGAGCCTGGCGCCCAAATATGTCGTAAATCTGTAGAGCCTGCCCTTATGATACAGTCCGAATATCACTCCGGTAAACGAGGTTCCCATCCATGGAATAACAGCCGCAGATCCCATGAAACCTGTACCCTGATCATAAAAATGGTTTGTCTGAAACCAGAGCCATGCTTTGGGAAATGATCTTCCCCAGTCCTTTTCTATGTACCCCCGGCCTTCTGAGAAATCTGCTGTCTCACCGTTTATATCAATACTGCCGTTTATACTGTGGTCAAGGCTGATAACACCGTGATAACACTCCATACGGGGCGCCCATGTGTACCACCCCATGATTCCCGGACTCAGCAGGGTCCGGGGCCATTCAACCTGCCCTGAAAATTCCAGCTCACCGGAAAGCATGACATCATTTTTCTTCACATGGAGGCTCATATGATCTTGTGTAAACCGGCTGTCTGCTATGGTAATGTTAAAATCCTTTGACTCGGCTGAGAATTCCTTCAGCGGGTACTGTGTATAAGAAGTCTCATTGGTTTTTCCGTTGAACACCTGAATAAAACAGTGGCTCTGTCCGGGAGTATCGGATAGATACACTCCCGGTATAACCGCAAGCAAACGGGTACCGTCTTTGGATACCAGTTTATAGTACCACCCTTCAAAATATCCCCGGATGCCCGTACATCCCTGAAACCACGCTGGATGAAGTTTTTTCCTGATGGACCGTAACACTGGCGCTCCCCGAATATTGTCCCGCTGTGTAAATGAAAATAATCAGTGTTGTACCTGATTAATTAAATGGTATTCTTTTTCCTGTCGTATATACAGTGATGTATCTTCACGTACAGCTGCGTTCAATGACCTGCTCTATTGTGTATACCAGTACATCAGTACTGGCGCTGTAACCTGTACACGATGATACTATGGTTTGAATTGTATACATGTACTGACACGCGCGGTTTGCAGTATATGCCGGGCGGTTTTCAATATGTCCGCTCATGACATTCAGTAGTGTAATCAGATACTGTGAAAAAGTCAAGAGATTTGCCGGTGCAGGGGTTTTTATATCATGGAATGCTGCATGGCTGATACTCATGCTCAGTAAATTTACTCAGTTGAATGTTTTCCATCCCCCTTCGACAGGCTCAGGGAGCAGGCTTATAGATTTAAGCTCACCGGCCCTTTCGAAATGTGCGTACAGGATGCATCTCCTTCAGGACCAATTCTCTTACCCTGTAAAAAAAGTCCAGTATCTTGTAAATACTGGACTTATAAAGTACGCCCACAAGGAATCGAACCTTGAACCTACGGATTAAGAGTCCGTTGCTCTGCCAATTGAGCTATGGGCGCCTGGAAATTGTGAGGGTGCTGGGGATCGAACCCAGGACCCACGGCTTAAAAGGCCGTTGCTCTACCTAACTGAGCTACACCCTCATGGAGACTTTAAGATAATGAACGGGAAAATAAATGTCAACACATAAATTGACTTTTTTTTACAATTCATTCTTCCAGATTGTCTCTTTTCTCCTGGGCCCGACAGACACAAGCATGACAGGAACACCTGTTATCTTCTCAATTATTTCCAGATAATTCCGTGCCTGTTCAGGCAGCTCTTCATACTCTTTTACGCCGGTTATATCAGTGTTCCATCCCTCTACTTCTTCATACACCGGTTCCATGGCACAGGCCTCTTCAGGATTGGATGGAATGTAGTCTATTACCCTGTTCCCCAGTTTATATCCGGTGCAGATACGTATAGACTCAAAGGTATCCAGCACATCGAGTTTTGTAATGGCAAAATAATCTATATTATTCAGCTGTACTGAAATTTTTCCTGCAACACCGTCCCACCATCCGCACCGCCTGGGCCGTCCGGTAGTAGCGCCGAACTCATCACCGATCTTGCGCATCTTTTCACCTTTGGGCCCTTCCAGCTCTGTTGGGAACGGCCCGTTTCCCACCCGTGTTGTGTAAGCCTTCATAATACCTATGACTGTACCGATATCTTTCGGGCCCACACCTAATCCTGTACACGCGCCGCCGATAGTTGTATTTGACGATGTAACAAAGGGGTATGTACCGAAATCAATATCCAGATGGGTACCCTGGGCTCCTTCAAGCAGCACCTTTTTGCCGTTTCCAATGGCATTACAGACATATTGCCTGGCATTGACAATATTTTTATCTATATATTTTGCCGTCTTCTCGAGTTTTGCCATAACTTCAGCATAATCACAGCCGTCAGCATCATACACAGCACGGAGTATCTTGTTTGCGTATTCTACATTGGACTTAACCTTCTTTTCAAGAAGCGAAGGATGGAGAAGGTCGCCTATGCGTACGCCGGTCCTCCTGGCTTTGTCAGCGTATGCCGGCCCTATACCCCTTCCTGTAGTGCCGATAGCCTCTTTATCTGCATGTGCCGAAGACTCCGATGCGCAGTCTATTTTTATATGGTACGGCATAATAATATGGGCATTTTCACTGATAAGCAGCCGTGAAAAAACGTCTATGGACTGTTTGGAAAGCTGGTCGATCTCATGTATCAGCGATTCAATATTAATAACCATGCCGTTGCCCAGCACGCATGAAATACCGGGCCGCAGTATACCTGTAGGTATGTGGTGCAGGACAAAGGTTTTGCCGTCATATTTTACAGTATGCCCGGCATTGGGCCCCCCCTGATACCTCGCTACAATATCAAATGAATGGCTCAGTAAATCAACAACCTTGCCTTTGCCTTCATCGCCCCACTGAGTTCCAACTACAGCGCTTACTACATGTGCGTCATTCTGAAAAGTCTGCAACAGCTTCTTCCTCTGAGTTAAAAATGGAAAACACACGCTCAAGCTTTGTTATTTTCAGCAGCTGTTCTGTCTTCTCGCTGATATTAATGAGACACAGTCGTCCGTTCCTGCTGGTCACTGTGTGCAGGGCTCCAATAACAATTCCCAGGCCTGAACTGTTCATCCATTCGACTTTTTCCATATCGACAATAAACTTGCTTATTCCTTGATCCATGAATGAACGTATCTTATTAGACATCTGATGCGCGCCGGGGCCGCCCAGGCTTGTTGCATCGACATGCAGAACTACAACATCATCAAGGTTTTTAACTGAAAATTCCATTGCTATTGCCTTTCGAAAGCAAATAGTTATTTCCTCTTTTTCTTTGCCATTTTCAGGCCTCGTTTTCCGCCGTGCCGGATCTGCCATTCAAGTACAATGGGGCTTGCTACGAAGATTGAAGAGTAGGTACCAACGATGACACCGCACAGCATGGCAAAGGCAAATCCATGCAGCACTTTACCTCCAAACAGAAAGAGGATGAGCACTACTGTAAATGTGGTTACAGAAGTAATAACTGTCCGTGAGAGAACCTGGTTAATACTCTTGTTTATTATGGTGACAAGATTGTCACCGCGCATAACCTTCAGATTCTCCCGGATTCTGTCATATACAACAATTGTATCATTAAGAGAATAACCCACAATGGTCAGGAATGCTGCAATTTCCTTTAATGATATCTCATAATTCAGTATGCTGAAAATTCCCAGTGTAATCAGCACATCATGAAAAAGAGCGGCTATAGCTCCTGCAGCAAATACAACTTCAAAACGCCACCCGATATAAATCAGGATAAGGATGAGTGCGATAAAAATCGCCAGGATTGCCGCTTTCCTCAGTTCATCGCCGATCCTGGGGCCGATAACATCGATTTTCTCGATCTCGTAGGACACACCTGATATTTGCTCGCCTATTGTGGTCTCAACAATTCTCGCCATTTCAAAGGCGCTTACTTCCTTCTGCTGTTCAATATAGATGAGGAACTCATTTTTTGTTCCGAAGCGCTTTATTTCACTTTTGCCCAGATCAATACTTCCAAGGGCGCCCCTGATCTGATTCACTGTAACATCATCCTGAAAACTGACAACAATAGATGTGCCGCCCTTGAAATCGATACCGTAATTGGGGCCGCCTTTTATAACAAGAGATACCAGGCCCGCCATCAGAAGTATTCCCGATACCAGAAAGGCAATCTTCCTTTTGGAGGCGAAATCTATGTTAGGTGTCTGGAAAAACTGCATGTTAATCCTTTCTATATAATATAATCAGTACAAAATCCTAAATGCTCAATGTCTTTAATGTCCTTCGTGATGTCAATGTATTGAAAATAGCGCGTGTTACAAACAAGGCTGTAAACATGCTCACAACAATACCTATAGACAGCGTGACTGCAAAACCGCGTATGGGACCTGTGCCGAACTGATACAGTACAATAGCAGTCATAAGCGTGGTAAGGTTAGCATCAAGGATGGTCCTGAATGCCCGTGAATATCCTGCGTCTATTGCGGCCTTGACTGTTTTCCCGATCTTCAACTCTTCGCGGATACGTTCAAATACCAGCACATTGGCGTCAACAGCCATACCAATGGTCAGTACAATACCCGCAACTCCAGGCAGGGTCAGGGTAAACCTGAACTGGGCGAGGATTGCCGCAAGTATAAGCAGATTCATGATAAGGGCCACATTTGCCACAAGGCCCGAGAATTTGTAATACAGCAGCATAAATAAGATAACCAGCCCGAATCCGATTATTGCAGACCAGGCTCCTGTCCTGATTGAATCCCGCCCCAGAGTGGGCCCGACTGTAGTTTCCTGGGTGATATTTACCGGTGTTGGGAGAGCGCCGGCCCTGAGTACAATGGCGATCATCTTTGCTTCATCCATTTCGGAAATACCGGTAATCTGGCTGCTCATACTCAGCTGGTTCTGAATACGGGGGGCTGATACGACTTTATCATCGAGCACAATGGCCAGCCGCCGGTTTATGTTTGCCTTTGATACCCGTCCGATTATCCTGCCGCCGGTTCTGTTAAGGGTGAAATTTACAACCGGCCTTCCGGCTGACTGGACACCCTGTCCGATATTTACACGGGCATCTGTCAGGTATTTACCTGAGAGTTCAGCGTCCTTTTTAACCAGAAACAGCTCCCTGTACTGTTTGTCGCCAATGCGGTAGGCTTCTGACGACCACAGGAACTCAGCGTCAGGAGGAATAACAGCCTGAATATCATCGCGCGCAAGTATCTTGTTGACTGCCGCGATATTCTCCACAGGGACGCTCACTTCTCTGGAGCCCCGGCCGGAACTTCGCAAAAGAGCGAGGAAAGGATTCTTCTGAAAAATACGGTCATCGACCAGGATTGACGTATCTGATTCTGCGCCGGCTGTATCGACTGAAGCAACATCATCTTCACCGAACAGCTCGGAAACGCTCACAACCTTGTCTTTTGATTCAGCCTTTTCCCCCGATTCTTCCGATGCGGTGTCCTGCATAACAGCAGTACCGCCCATTTCGCTGGCAACAGTACGGTCGATTTTCTGTATGGTGTTGGAAAAAACCTCAGGCATTTTAAGAAGCTTAAACTCCAGCAATGCAGTACTTTTGATAAGTTCCCTGGCCTGTTCCGGCTTGTCAATACCGGGCAGCTCGATCAAAATCCTGCGTGAACCCATTTTTGTAATAGACGGTTCAGATACACCGAACTGGTCAATTCTGTTTGTAAGGATCTGCATAGACCGTTCAATAGCTTTCTTTGACTCCTTGTCGAGAAAGGCCATGACCTTGCGGTCCGATTCGCCCTGCTGTCCCCAATATCTGCTGAGGGGCACATTCCGCTCTTTAAACATTCTCTCCAGGATTGTCAGAAAATCTTCTGTACTCACATTGAGCTCTTTCCGTATCAGCGTGATGATTTCCTGAAATTCAGGGTCTTTGTTCCTGGCCAGCTGTTCAACAAGATAGGGAGAATCCACCTCCAAAGTCAGATGCATGCCGCCTTTCAAATCCAGTCCGAGGCGAATGGCCCGTTCCTGTATCTTTCCAAGTTTCCCCTTCTCCAGCAGCTCTTCCCGCTGTTCAGGACTGATTGTATTAAAACGGTACGTCGGCCATAATGCGTATATGGCCCACAATAACAGCAGTGCTATAACAACCCATTTTGCAGTATTTTTTCCCATCGTTTACATCTCCTCAAAGGCAACGTTACATCATTTTATATTTTTATTCTTATTTAACGGCATACGATCCGGCTGCAACCGGACGTACAAACATTAAATATACTTCAAATCAACTGTTTATGCAAGTTTTTTCTCAGTAGATTTCCCAGTGTATTTTCGATGTGTCGACTGTATATTTTCTGGTACTCCCCGTGGCGTCAGCAGAATAGCCTATTCCGATAATCGATTCCACAGATATTTCTTCCGGGATATGCAGTATTTCCCGGACATATGATTCCGATGAAACCTGCTCTGAATGCATCCGCTGCCTGATCTGTACCCAGCATGAGCCGAGCCCCACAGACTGAGCTGCCAGCTGTACAAGAATTGATGCAATGGAGCAGTCTTCAATCCACACATCGGACCGGGCTGAATCTGCGCATACAGCCACACAGAGGGCAGCCTCCGCTAAGAATGCTGATCCCGCTATCTTGCTTTGAGCCAGTTTCGCCATAACTGCTTTATCGGTCACAACAATGAATTCCCAGGGACGTAAATTGCGGGAGGTCGGAGAGATACAAAGAGCCTGTGAAAGAATTTCGATCTTTTCAGGCTCAACAGGTTTATCTGTAAATCTTCTTATACTTTTGCGTTCCCGAAGCAGCTCAAGAAATTGATTTGGCCCCTTTTGCGCGTTCATAAAAAACGCTCCTGTTTAATGAAAAGACTTGGACATCTCCCTGAGGCCGTACACGCACAACGCTGGTATACCGGCAGCATTCAGTGTTCCTGTAACAGCAGGTTCCTATGACTGCAAAACGGAAGCTGCGTGTTCAAGTATATGCCAGGCCCTGTAAACATGCTCCTGTCGTGTGTTTGTCTGCCCGATACACATCCGGAGGGTATATTTTCCATCCATCCTGGTATGGGTCATAAACATACTTCCTGACTTGTTTACATTTTTCAGCAATAACTCATTTTCTTTGTCAGTTCCTTTGTACCTGAAACATACAAGATTGAATGGAGGCTCCACTGCCAGTTCAAATGTATCTGATGCACGCACAAACCCGGCAAAATACTGCGCCAGTTCTATGTGCTTACGTATATGGTACTGAAGGCCTTCAATACCATAATGACGGATCACAAACCACAGCTTGAGGCTTCTGAATCTTCTTCCCAGAGGAATCTGCCAGTCACGGTAGTCAAACACCCGGCCCGATTCTGTGGCTTCGTTCCGCAAATATTCGGGCAGGATGCTCAGGGCCTGTATAAGGTGTTTCCGTTCTTTAACATAGAAACAGTCACAGTCAAAATTTGTAAACATCCATTTATGAGGATTAAAGCAGTAACTGTCAGCGAAGTGCAGCCCCTTGTTTATATACCGGTATTCAGGGCATACAGCAGCCGTACCGGACATTGCAGCGTCCACATGCAGCCACATATGGTGTTTTTCGGCTACAGGCCCGATTTCCGGAACCGGGTCAATGCCGTTTGACGATGTTGTACCCAGAGTCGCTGCGATGAAAAAGGGATGTATCCCCTTTTGAAGGTCCTCTGCTATCATTGCCTCGAGAGCGTCTGCACGCATGGCAAATGTTTCATCAACAGGCACTCTTCTCAGCCTGCTGATGTCAACACCGCTTATCCGCAGGGCTTTTTCAACTGATGAGTGCGCCTCTTCCGATGCGTAGGCTGCCAGGCCGTTTTCTTGCGGCGTTCCTGTCCGTTTTACTTGTTCCCGCGCGGCAATAACGGCGCAAAGTGCTGCGCTTGATGCTGAATCCTGAATAACGCCGCCCCCGGTTCCCGAAGACATAAACGCGTCAGGCAGCCCCAGCATTTTTGCCGTCCAATCCAAAACCCTTGTTTCGAGCTCAGTGCAGGCAGGACTGGTTGCCCAGAGCATTCCCTGTACACCCAGGCCTGCTGAAATCAGTTCTCCGATAATTGACGGGCCTGAAGTGTTTGACGGGAAATATCCGAAAAACATGGGTGACTGCCAGTGTGTGAGGCCCGGCAGAATAATATCTCGGACATCACGAATAATGTCATCAAACTGTTCGCCTTTTTCAGGCGCATTCCCGGGAAGGCTGGAAAACACATCACCGGGTTCTGATTTCGATAAAACAGGATAGGATTCTATGTTTTTATAATAGGCGACTATTTCATCAACCGCTTTTCTCGCATTTTCGGCGAATTCATCAAGGCTCATATGAAAAGAATCATTATCAGGACGTTTCATCGCACCCGTACCTTTTATATAACTTTTCCCGCTTCCGCGGCTTCACGTACTGCGTCTGAAGCAGTCCTGGAAATTTCGTCCAAGATATCGACCCGTGTTACATTACCGAGGTTTCTTCCGAGAAACCGTTCTCCTATTTCCCGGAACTGGAGGGGAATATCGCTCACAAAGAATCTGTGCTTAGTCTTTTCAATGCCGTTATGCTCCATCTTGAGAATCCGCAGTCTTTTTGCCACAAGTTTGGCAGTCTCTTCAGCTGAATCGATGATAGTAACATCTGGTCCCAGTACTTTCCGTATCACATCCTTTAACAAGGGATAGTGCGTGCACCCGAGTATGAGGGTATCGATATTGTTTCTGCGCACTGGTTCGAGATAAATACGGGCGACATCTTCTGCAACCTGGTTATCCAGCCAGCCTTCTTCAGCAAGAGGCACGAAAAGCGGGCAGGCCTGGGGAAAAACTGTAATTGCAGGGTCCTTTTCAGCGAGTTTCTTTTCATATGTACCGCTTCCGACAGTACCCCTGGTTCCAATAATACCAACACGTTTGTTTTTTGTAGCTTCGGCAGCTGCTGCAACACCCGGTTCGACAACACCCAGAATCGGAAGATGAAACACTTTGTTTAATTCATCGAGGGCCACAGACGAAACCGTGTGGCACGCCGCGATTACAACCTTGACATTCTGCCCCAAGAGGAAAAGTATATCCTGCAGCCCGTATTTTTTTACAACATCAGGCGATTTTGAACCGTAGGGAACCCGTGCAGTATCACCGAAATAAACGATATTCTCATGGGGTAATTGTTTCAACAATTCATGAACAACGGTTAACCCTCCGATGCCCGAATCAAAAACCCCAATCGGCCTTGTATCTCCCATGTACTACCCTATACCTTTTTCATATTTATTTTTAAATTCTTTGATGCTTTCAAACAACGCTACTGCTATCTTCTGCCTGAATGCTTTGGTCCTCAAAAGCCGTTCTTCATATTTATTGGACAGAAATGCGGCTTCCACCAGTATTCGGGGCATGGCAGCACCGATAAGCACATAAAATCCGGCCTGGTATACTCCTTTTCCCCACATGGGGATCTTTGTATTTTTACCCATGTGTTTATTGACCATCTGTGCAAGATCAATGCTTTCTTTCTGATATGAACTGTTGGCAATTGCATTGAGTATATGGGCGGCATCGCCAAACTCTTTATATGCTTCCGGTGAATCCTCAAATTCAATAACCGAATTCTCTTTTTCAGCAACCTCCAGCGCCTGATCACTCTTTCCGTGTCCCAGAACCCATGTTGAAAAACCCCGAACCCGCCTGTTCTCGCTGGCATTAGCATGGATACTGATAAATAATTTCCCGCCGTTCTTGTTGGCGAACTGCGTCCTTTCTTTCAATCCCATAAATGAATCGGAATCTCTTGTCAGCAGCACATTGAGAGATGTATTCTTCTCCAGGAGCCTCTTCAGTTTAAGGGCAATATCAAGGGTTATTGTTTTTTCTGTAATCCCCGTACTGCCTATGCATCCGGGGTGCCTTCCGCCGTGCCCGGGATCAATAATAATGGTATCGATGAGCCATTTTTTCCGGTCCGGTTCAGCCGCTCCATTGGCAACAGCAATAGATGATACGGTGCGCAGAGAGACCGTTATCTTGTCATCATCGATATATACTGCATGACTGACTATTTTTTTATTGAGCTTAAACGATATGTACGATGACTTTTTAAACTGGAACGGCAGAATTTCATCAACAATATACTGCTTTTTCTTTGTGGCAAGGGCAGTGGAATCGAGCTTGCCGCCGTAAATAGTTACATTGAGCCAGTTATGTTTTATGGACGCGGCTATATCAGATTTTTTAAACTTCCTGTTGGTATGTATCGTAAGAAGGTACCCGTTATCTTTTGCTCCTATATCTACGGCAAAAAGATTATAGGGAGAGTTAAGTATTCTCAGCCGCAGCTTTTCTGTATCGAAAACAGCTTTTTGAGCAACATACGCATTGATAATATTGATAAAATGGGCGGCAGGAACATAAATGGTGTCATCATACTCGACAGGAACCAGCGCCAGCTGGAACACATCATCATCAACAAGAATAAAGGGATTGTAGGCTGTTACTGTAATATTGCGCGAGCCCGACCGCAGTACATCTTTTTTTTTTGTTTTATTTGAATAAAAACCGAGATGCAGGGCATCAGCAATGTCTTTCAGGCTTGAATAGACAACACCGTCCCTGGTGTAGGAGTCGATCTTCAGTGGTGTAGCTGACCGCGGTACATCAGCATACACCCTTGTTTTCATTTCTGTTTTCTGTGCTGATGACGGGCCGGCCATAAATACAGAAGCCACCAGAAAAACCAGGCATATACCTGCAAGCCATCCCTTTTGTTGTTCACGCATAGGTGAATATCACTCTTCTGTTTTTAATTTGTCACTGGCGTATTTTAAAAACCGCTTCTCTTCTTTTGTCAGGTTTTCCATGCCGACAGTATTCGCCTTGTCAAGGATAGTATCGACCATCTTTCTCATCTTGTTCATATCTTCAGCTTTTTTCTGATGAACACGCATGTCTCGTTTTCTCTTCCAATCCCTGAATTTGGATACAATAGTTTTTATGGAGTTATACCGTTTCATGTAGATATACCCTACGATCATACCGCCCAGATGAGCAAAATGTGCGACACCGTCACTGGTTCCTATGGCCCCGCTCAGCAGAGAGAACCCGGCAAACAGCAGTACCAGTGTCTTGGCCCGCATGCGCACCGGCAGAATAAAAAACAGCAGCAGTGTGAGTTCTCTGTTGGGAAACAGCACTGCATAAGCGGTGAGGAGTCCCATTATGGCGCCCGAGGCTCCCACTGTTGGGACAATTGAATGGGGCATAATTACCGCATGGAACAGTCCGGCCCCTATACCTGTGATAAAATAGTATTTGTAAAATACCTTTGAACCCCACATGCGCTCGACTTCGGTACCGAACATCCACAGTACGTACATGTTTATTAAGATATGGAAAAAACCGCCATGGAGAAACATATAGGTTACGAACTGCCAGATACGAAAATTGAAAAATGCCGCTTGCGGAATCAGGCCAAAGAAATAGACAAAACTCCTGCCGAACAAAAGCATGAGCAGGTACCCGATACCGTTGGCAACCAGCAGGTTCTTCACTGCCGGAGTTATGCCTCCCCCTCCCAGGCCCCATTGCGGACGTCTATACGTATACATGATACTCCTGTTTATTACAATACAAGTTCAGCACCTGTCAGGAAACCGCTATACTCACCAGTCTGTTTTTAATGACGATGACTTTCTTTATCTCGTTGTCCTCAATATATTTCCTGATTTTCTCGTCAGACAGAGCCATCTCCTTGACTTTGTCGTCGCCGGTTCCCGCAGGCACAGAAAATTTAGCTCTTATTTTACCATTTACCTGAACGACAATAGTGACATTTTGTTCCGCAATTTTTTCTTCGTTCCATTCGGGCCACCGGGAAAGGAACACCGATGTATCATTTCCGAGATTCCGCCACAGCTCCTCACCGAGGTGGGGCGCAAAAGGCGCCAGCAGCCTTACAAGAGCAGAAAGGGCCAATGAGACAACCTCCCGGTCCTGTTTTTCCGCAGGAACATCCTGCACATAGAGATACAGCCCATTGACCAGTTCCATAATCCTGCTTATACAGGTGTTAAAATGGAAGCGTTCCAGGTCGCGCGTTGCAGATTTGATTGAAGCATGCAGAATCCGTTCGAGTTCCGCGGTATTACCGGTTTTCTCTCCTCGCGGCGACGTTTCAGAACATAACTCAATAAGCCGCCATACACGGTTGAGGAACCGGAACATACCCATAATTCCGTCATCGGACCAGTCCCCTCCTTCAGTGTAAGACCCCATAAACATCATATACATTCGAAACACATCGGAACCGTACTGCTGTATATATATGTCGGGGTTAATGACATTGCCCCGTGATTTTGACATTTTCGCGCCATTATTCGTTATGACTCCCTGATGAATCAGCCGCTTAAATGGTTCGTCAAAATTGATCAGTCCCGAATCGAACAGGACTTTGGTAATAAAACGGGCGTACATTAAATGCATGACCGCATGCTCGGCTCCCCCGACATACTGGTCAACAGGCAGCCATTTTGTGACAGCCTCCTTATCAAAAGGCGCTGAATCGATACCCGGAACCGGATACCTGAGAAAATACCACGATGAACACACAAATGTGTCCATAGTATCCGCCTCCCGCCTGCCCGGTTTTCCGCACTTCGGACAGGGCGCTGCAATCCAGTCAGGATTTGTCAAAAGGGGAGATTCTCCTCCTTCTTTGAACTCCACTTTTTCAGGCAGCTCTACTGGGAGGTCTTTTTCATGAACCGGCACAGTACCGCAGTCATCGCAGTATATAACCGGTATGGGCGCTCCCCAGTACCGCTGCCGCGATATGAGCCAGTCACGGAGTTTGTATGTAATTCGTTTTCCGCCCCACTTATTTGTATCAAGATACTCAATAACTTTTTTTAGGCCTTCGGTTGAATCGGTTCCTGTAAAGGGCCCGGAGTTGATCATGATACCGGGTTCAGTGTAGGCCTCCTTGAGTTCTCCGTGTTCTTTCCCGTCCTTTGAAATCACTTCCTGTACAGCAAGTCCGTATTTCCCCGCAAATTCGAAATCACGCTCATCATGAGCGGGGACAGCCATTACCGCTCCTGTCCCATAGCTTACCAGCACATAATCGGCTATCCAGACAGGAATCTTTCGGCCGTTAACCGGATTGATACAATAGGCCCCGGTAAAAACGCCTGTTTTCTCTTTTTCTGTTGATGTCCGCTCGATTTCTGTGATCTTTCTTGTTCGTGCAATATACTCCTGGACTTTCTCCTGATGTTCGGGAGCAGTAAGTTTCTGCACAAGACGGTTCTCGGGAGCCAGCACCATGTAGGTCACCCCCCACAGTGTATCAGGCCTGGTTGTAAAGACTTCAATAGTTTCATCACCGTTGTCCAGGGGGAACACGACAGATGCCCCTTGGCTCCTTCCAATCCAGTTCTTCTGCATGGCGACAGTTTTATCGGGCCAGTCAATGCGTTCGAGCCCTTCAAGAAGCCTGTCGGCAAAATCTGTTATCTTGAAAAACCACTGTTCCAGGTCTTTCTGCACGACTTCCGAATCACACCGTTCACACATTCCGTCAACAACCTGCTCATTGGCAAGTACTGTCTTGCATGACGGACACCAGTTTACCGGAGCCTCCTTTTTATATGCCAGGCCCTTTTTATACAGGTGCAGGAAAAGCCATTGCGTCCATTTATAGTACCCGGGTTCACTGGTATTGATCTCTTTAGACCAGTCGTACATTGCACCTATGGCTTTTAACTGTTCACGTATCGCCTTGACATTGGATGCGGTGGAGACTGCAGGATGTACTCCTTTTTTAATGGCATAATTCTCAGCAGGCAGCCCGAATGCGTCGTACCCGATAGGTTCGAGCACATTGTATCCCTGCATCTTTTTAAACCTGGCCCATGTATCTGTGGGGCCGTAATTATACCAGTGGCCTATATGCAGCCGGTCACCCGATGGATATATAAACATTACAAGGCAATATAGTTTCCTTGCCGCTTCATCGATATCAGTCTCATGTAACTTGTTTTCTTCCCAGTATCTTTCCCAGTTCGCTTCAACTTTCTTAAAATCATATGTATCCATCAACATTTCCCTGCCTGTATAGTACTTTGTGCTTTCTTAATTCCGTCAAAGATGTACACTTGTCATAAAAGTCCGCAGGTGTACAGCCTTCAGATAAAATAAAGATTAATTTTAATATAGTAAAATTTTTCTGTAAAAATCAATGGATATTTTACTTTTAAATTATCCAGATATAATAATAACCGGCCCGCACACATATGGGCGGAGCCGGTTATTAGATTCCTGTGTAATTGTTAAACAGGTTGTTTTGGTCGTATACGCCTGTAAACCCCAGCAGCAATCAAAAACAGACCCAAAAAGCTGATAATTGACGGGCTGCATGAATAATCGAAGGTATAGGAGACCAGCAATCCCAGAATAATAGCGGCCAGGCCTGCTGCCCATGCATACATCAGTCTTCCAAGCCATGATGTGGTGAATACCAGGGCAAACACAGCCGGTATAATCAGGAATGAAAATATAACCAATACGCCGGCTATGTTGACTGCAACAGTAATAACCAGTCCCATGGACACGTAGAACAGAAAATTCCATTTAAGGGCTCCCCGCTCTGTGGCACCTTTTTCCCGTGTCGATTCTTCCCTGATTGTTTCTGACAGGTGTATAAACTTTTTCCTGAAAATAAAATGGAATATCCCCACTGCCAGAAATACGCTGCCGGCCAGTATGATATCGGGCCAGGTAACCCACAGTATGTTGCCGGCAAGCATATGTTCCATGTGTGTTTCCCCACCGGCAGAAGTCGCCAGAATAAACAGAGCTGCTGCTGACGAAATCGCGTACAGCACACCGATAATGGCTTCATGAGTTATCTGGGTTATTCTCCTGTCAGCAATTGCAAGAAAGAGAGCAGCTGCAATTGTGCACCCGAATGCGAACACATATGACCACAGGCTCCCTTCACCTATTTGGAAAATTACGTGGGCAAAGGTTGCTCCCAGGGCTGCTATTTGCGCCAATGCAATATCGATAAAAATTATTTCCCTGTCAACGACATGCATGCCCAGATACCCCAGGACAAGCAGTATTAATATCGACGCCAGAAATGGCAGTGCTAAAAATCCTATCATCTCTATCATAAATGCCTCACATTGTTGGTGCTGGACGAATCATTTTAATGATTATTGCCGCGATAAAAAAGACACCCAGAGAAAGTACAAGGGTCGGGCCGTAAGGCAGATTTAAATAGAATGATGACACAAGCCCGATGATTGACGCTGCAAGGCCTGTACTCCACCCGATGATAAGGGCCTTTCCCCACTTGCGGGTAAACAGTGTGGCTATTGCTGCAGGGATCATTAAAAATGCATACGCCAGCAAAACACCGGCAACCGGCACAATGAGTACCGTTATCACACCCAGAGAAACAAAAAAAAGCAGATCCCAGACGTTTTCATGCTTCAGGCTTCCCGGTTTTTCTGTAATCGCGAAAAATTTATGCCGGAATCTGTAATGGAACAAAGCCAGGGCAACATATACTGCAGCAGTAATTAAAACCAGGTCCCAGTTTATCCAAAGCATTGTTCCGCACAGTGTCTGATTCACATATGCCATGCCGCCTGTAAACCTGTCTGCAACGAGAATAGACCCCACCAGCGCCAGTCCGTAAATAATACCGATAACAGCCTCGTGGGGTATCAGTTTGTTTTTCGGCTTGATAAACGCCAAAAGCACGGATCCGCACAGCACGGCAATGAATGAGACAATATAACTCATCATTGTTCCGCCGGGTATACCGAGGATCAGGCCGATAATGACGCCGAATGCAGCAAGCTGGTCCAATGACAGATCGGAAAACACTATTCCCCGCCGGATAACATGGATGCCCAGATAGGTGTGTACTGATATTACAATCACCAACAGAACGGTCTGGATCAGGAAAAAATTTACTGGTACTGTCATCATGATTCCTTTTTTTCACAGGCCCGAGGCCTGTACCAGGCCATCGGGCTCGTTAATCTATTTTCTTTAGACTTACTTTTTCTGTGCAGCTTCCAGGAGTGAATCAAGCCAGAAATCGATTAATTTGAAATTATCAGTCACGTCATCATTGCCGCCAACAGAAAACGGCAGAAAAACCGGCTGTATACCTGTACGCTGTGCTATGGTTGCAGGTTTTCTCTTTTCAAAATAGTCGGCAACCATCATGATTGATATATTATTATCCTCAATAAGTTCAATCACTTCTTTCACCTGCCTCGGTGTCGGCGGGATTCCCGGCTTAACTTCGATGTATCCACGGACAACGATACCGAAATCCCTGGAGAAATAGGCCCAGTTTTTATGATACGCGATTACTTCCAGGTTTCTCAGGGGAAGGCCTTTCTTCAGCCAGCCCCCCAGCTTGTCTATAAGTTTTTCTCCCTCATAGTCGCTTTGGAGAAAATCAAACAGCGTATTCGCTTTCAGAAGGCTCACAAGCTGTTCTCCGCCGATGAGTTCAACCAGTTCAGCACCGAACATACGCACATAAATCTTGTTCACAAAGGCTTCACGGTTTGCCGCGAATATCTCGGCGTGCTCAGGATCGTTTTTCTGAAGGCCGATCATGATATTCTCTGAAACAGTAATCCAGTTAATCGGGCTTGTCTGTATATGCGGATTTCCATAAATATGAATATCTCCTTCAGAACGGCTCAAAGCAATCTGGGGTTTCTGAAGCAGGTCCAGGCCTTCAGCAGCTGTAACGAATCCCCGTGCGCCTTCCATTATGTTCTTGTTCCGTGCCTTGTCCTGCAGCGATGTAAGCCACATTTCCAGGTCGAGGCCGGTGCTTACGAGCATATCCGCCTTTTTCAGCTTCATTGCCAGGCTTGGTTTAGGCGGGATAAAATGGGGATCCTGGTCGCCGTGTGAAAGATATGTTACATCCACAAATTCTCCGCCTACTTCCTGGGTAATTGTGGCATAATCGGAAAATGTAGTCACTACTTTGATTTTACTGCCTGCAAACAAGCTGGATCCAAGGCAGGCAAAAACAGCAGCAGCCCATATATATGCATTACGTTTCATAAACGTTCCTTTCTGTATTTAGTATATTTCATGTTTGTGGGGGCCCATTGCCCAGTTGGTCTGCAAAATAAACCGGACATCGCCCTCATCAAAGTTTCTGTCTACATACGTTACCTGCCCGCGGAAAAATACAAATTCACTCTGCCACCAGTCAAAAGCCAGTGTAAATCCCTTTTCGTTCCTGCTGCTTTCATAGGGCAGCTGTGAATAGTCAAAGCGTCCGCTGACAAGCCAGCTGGGCCCAAGCCGCCGTTTCAGATATGAATACATCCCCCATGCATTTATATCGCCGGCTGCTGAAGCCCGCCTTGAATAGAGCACTTCGGTTCTCCAGGTAATACCTTCATATTTTGAGCGTGACGGCGGAACCCACTTGACTGTCAGGTCGGATCCGGCAATAAAACTTGTATAATATTCTGAAGGATCGTTCTTGCCGTATGCAGCGCTTAAACCAAACTCGGCATACGTGCTTCTGGAAAAATCCCAGTAATTTTTCAGGTGAGACACCATAATGAGGTTTTTGTCGCCCTCATCTGTAAAACTCAGGTTGTTTCCGCCTTTAAAGAATTCTACATCCAGTTCGTTTACATGGGCGATTCTGGTCGGTATGAGGAAGTTCCACGACATGCCGAACCCGCCGAGGCAGGAGTTTCCGAAAAAATTCACGAGTACGTTGGGCCTGTCGAACTGGGGAAGGGCGTGATCATGATACCGGTTAAGCTTTCCGAACTCGGATTTGATGGCGCCGGCCCGAAGAGAACAGTTAAGCGGCATATTGAGCCATTGTACATATCCTTCTTCAACAGCCACACCCTCCTGGCCGAAGGAGAAGAACACCTTGCCGCGTGAAAACGGGTCCAAAGCCGACTGCACACTCACCTCTATTTCTCGCAGAAAAACATTGCCTGTTCCCCATGCGTATTCTGACGGGGTTTTATTCAGAGCCGTTTCTGATTTGCCCACCGCAGCAAAAAAATCGCCGCCTACACTGATATTTGGATTAAGGGCTGACTGCTGGCGCAGACCGCTGTGAAACTTCCTTGTGATGCTTGATTTGGCTTTTTTGTTTTTTGAAAGGTCACGTGCTTTTTCAAGAAGCTCTTTCAGTTTGTCTTCTTTTTCTTTTTTCTCAATGTTATCCTGGAGCAGCTTTACAGTTTTTTCCAGTTCCGCTATCTTTTGTTTCAATTCCTCCTGTACGTCCTGCACACTCTTTTTCTGTTCTGCCGCTTTATCCTGGCTGAAAGCTGTTAATGGCATTGCCATTACAGCCATAACCAGTAATACACACAATTTTTTCATATATTCCTCCGTGGAGATAATTGTACAATAAATAAATGGAGAGTCTGAATTCAGCGCAGGTCCGTAAGCATTCAGGTCCCTCAGCGCCTTGAACAGTGATACATTCAGCCTGTGTCCGTTGGATTTTTAATGGGAATTACATGGATGCGGTAAACGGAGGAGCACGTTTCTGATTTATTATGGATAGAGATTCCTGGCCTTTGTCAGGAACAACTATACACTCAAACCAATCATAATCAGGGATGCTGTTCTGAAATGATTCAATCATTGACAGGGTTGTTGTATCTTCAGCCTTTGTCTGGAGCTCCCAATGGCAGGCTGGGCAATTATCATGAAACTCGCCGTCAAAAGGATGGTTATGTCCGACAATTCCTATATAGCAGAGGGCAACGGCATAGGCAAAAACAAACACCAAACCCTGTAAAGATAATCTGTACCCTTGTTTCACAATTCGTTTCTCTCGTCGCTCACTGTTTTCTGAACAAACTTTTTTTCAATTACCAGCATCTGAACATAGAGCCCAGTACTGATTATATGTAAAAAGAGGACTGATGTTTCAATCTTTCTCAAAAAAACATCGGGCTTTGAATGATTTTCTAATTATTTCAGTGCACATAATGCTGAATACAAACGCTGCCAGGCCGGCTGCAAAAAATGTCCAGTTAACAGGCTGGCCTGCAATACAGCAGTAAAACACCTGCACTGCTGCGATAAACAGCAGTATTGATGCAGCACAATTAGCCCTGGGAGCCGGCCCTTTTAGGCTGTAAAAAAGAATCCCCATGGGTACGACAAACAGGATAAAATAGGCTGCCTTGGAAATGGTGTTCGTACCCATCCGTAAAATAAAAGGGATGTAATCCAGGTCTCCGTACACATTTCTGTTTACAAAAACCCCATTCACAGCAAGGCGCTCTACACCCCGGTTGAACGTCGCGGCAATATGATACATGGAGGTATCTTCAAGCACACGCCTGCCTCTTAGGTTTATGCGAGATCCGTTGTCTCCGGCCAGCATTGTGCGCACACGAAGATGGATGCCGTCATGTTGCTGCGCCAGGGTGACATTACGTTTGTCAGGCCCGCTGGAAATGGTCACAATACGTGCAGGGCCCTCCTGGTTCAGGTTTTCCGGCTTCATCCACACTTCCACTGTGAGCTGATCTGTCCGTTTTACGGCCTGTGTTACAGACATGGCAGGAAGCTTCGATACAAGCATCCCTCCGTCAGTGACAGCAACACCCCGGCCTGACTTTATAACACCGTTGCCCGACAGAGTCATCCCGGCAGATTTAAATATCTTCTCTTGCACTTTGGTGCCGTCATACTCGGAAAAATCGTAGAGCATAACACAGCCGTTCTGTTTCATTGTTTCAAACAGGCTTTCAGATACTGTTATGTCCGCTTCATACAGCTGCCGTATCTGGTCCTGGGAAAGCGCCCGGTTATAAATAGCCGCACGGTACAGATATCCCTGCCATGGCCGGTCCCCTGTAGATTCATTTCCCGCAATCATACAGAACCTGCTGTTCCACCCCGATGCAGTATTGAGGAACCAGGGCAGCACTGCTGTGGTAAACAGGAACAGCAAAGCCAATAGTGCGAATATGTACCGTTTGAGTCTGCTGATCTCTATTGAAAAATGCCTGATACTCGAAAATATTACGGTCCGGTGCCTTAAAACAAGCCACATTCCAGCAAAAGCCCCGGTAGTATTCGATGCCAGGTCAATAACCGATGTTGACCGGTCAAGGAACAGCTGAATAATCTCGATGAACAAGCTCATACTAAAGGCAGAAAGGGCCATTGAAAAATATGAATGCGCGTTCCGCGTCTGTTTCTCCTGCCTGACAAGACACAGCAGAATACCGAAGGGCACGAACAGGATGATATTCAGTGCAACATCCCAGATATTGAAGTGTACAAGGAATTTTACAAGGCTCAAAGTGTCGTATTCAGAAAGGCGTATCAAATATGAAGAAGAGAAATCATATGGATTCAATGTCAGGATGAAAAGGTACAGCACATATACCATTAATATGCGCCTATACCATCTCGCCCGTATGCCCGCTGCTTCCATTCATTGTCTCCAGCATTAAAATCCCCATTAAAATACACTATACAGCCGATTATTGCAAGTATTTATTTATCCAGGGGGCAAGCTCCATATTTCTCTTGACAATATTTACGCTTTGTGCTATATTCCCTCTACAATGAGGGCGGACAATGAAACAAGACAATAAAAAACTCATCGTAGTGGGCGACAGGGTACTGATATCACCTCTCGAGAATGAAGAACGTACCAAAGTCGGCCTTTACCTGCCTCAGACAGTTGTGGCAAAGCAATCGGTTCAAACGGGCAAGGTTATGGCAACAGGCCCGGGTACTCCATATCCCGAACCGGGTGCGGTAAACGATGAACCGTGGAAACAGCAGACAGGACACACCAGATATATCCCCATGGAAGCGCAGCCCGGCGATTATGCCATTTTTCTCAAGAAAAGCGCTGTTGAGATCGAATACAAAGAAAAACATTATCTTGTTGTCCCCCAGGCGGCAATTCTTGTGCTGCTTCGAGACAACCTTCTTGATGAACATCTGTAATCATTATCAAAACCAGAAAATATATGAGGTACACCTATGGAATCCAGCCTTTCCCGGCAAGAGCTTGAACAGCTCATTACCGCAGTGTTCTCACCTTCATCCCGGGATAAATCCCTTGGTATTATTGTAGATGTCCCGGATACCAAATCACAAGACTCCGATTCCTGGTTGCAGAGAAGGCTGATGGCCCGCGACTGGGCTTCCAAGCTGGACAAGGGGAAAGCAGCTATAGGCCTTGAATCAGTCTCTATAGTGCTTTATAAAAATGTCGGAAACAACAATGCCGACCTGCCTGAACTGTTCTTCAGGGCACCGGAAAGCATCGACGGCATCACCGGCGATACAATTGAAGACCTGCCAGGCTCTGTTCATGCGGATTCATTCTTCTCAACCCATGACCTTATTATAGCCCCAACAGAATTTTCTGCAACAGCGCCCCTGAAACTAAATGCAAAAAAACACGGTTTCCGGGCTGTTACTATGCCGGGTTTCTCGTCACAGATGGTGCCGGCACTTCAGCTGGACTACCGTGAAATCAATGATATGGTCCATACCATTAAAGGACTGCTGGACAAAAGCACTGGTGCTGACATGCGGTTTTCCCTGGAAACGGGCGACACTTGTGACATCCATTTTGACCTCCGTTTCAGGACGGCCCATGCGTCAGGAGGAAGATTTCCTGAAACAGGCCATGCCGGAAATCTTCCCTCGGGCGAAGCCTATATTGTTCCATATGAAGGCGAACTGCCTGATACAAGCCTGTCTGACGGAATACTGCCGGTTCAGTTCGGCGAAGAAGTCGTCATGTATAACATAAAGGCCAATAAAGCCGCTGCTGTACTGAGCTCGGGCCCTGTTTCTGACAAAGAACGCGAAAAAATCACCAATGAACCCGCCTATGCCAATATTGCTGAACTTGGATTCGGCGTTCTGCAGAAGTACGGTCTGAAACCGGTCAATGAAATTCTTCTTGATGAGAAGCTCGGCCTGCATATCGCTTTTGGCCGCAGCGATCATTTCGGCGGCAGCATCGGTGTAAAGGACTTCTCCTCTCCTGACAAAGTGGTTCATATCGACCGGATATATATTCCTGAAATACAGAATAAGATAAACGTTGACTATGTCAGCCTGACATATGATGACGGTTCCACCCAGACTATAATGGAGAACGGAACGTATACAATCTTTTAATGAGCACGGCCCGCCGGTATATTCCGGCGGGCCGTAATTTCTTACTTCTATTTATTCTTCAACATTTACCGAACCAGTGCAAATGCCCCGCGGTGAAGAATCTTTCTTTGCGTATAGATTACATACATGTATACACCGGATGAAAGTATTTCGCCCCCCGGGCCCTTCCCGTTCCATATAAAATAGTCAATACCGGGTATTGAATTTTTCATACTTGTATACACTGCCGCTCCCGACGGTGTGAATATTTTCATCCAGACATCTCCGCTGGCATCGGAGACAAAGGGCAGCGTTATTGAAGCATGCTGTTCCGGTATAAACGGATTTGGAAACGGTGTGCCGGTTTTGCTCTCCGGCGTGTCAGACCCCCTTAACACTACAGCATCCAATACACTGTGGTCGTCGTCATTAAGCAGTACTGCACCGCACTGCCATAAATGGGGTTCTTTACCTGTAATAGCTGCTGCGGCTCCTCCGGGTATGCTCTTAAAAAGGGGCGTATTGTATTCTGTCAAATCAATCCGGGCCGAGTCGGCTGTACCCAGTAATGTACGCCTCGTATTTACCGGTACCAGCATATACTGCAGTCCTGAGTCAAGAGACAGTTTGTAATATCCTGCTCCGGTCCCTGTAATAAAAACGGAAAAAGAGGTGTCTGATTCCACCTGCCATGAGTGTCCCGGCCGTGGTACCGGGTACAGGTTTCCCTCGGGATAAAACCGGCTGGTATCTGCCTGCGGGCCTGTAGTGGCATTCCAGGTATAAAACAGGGCAAGTTCATCTTCAAAAGATGTACTGTATTGCGGAAGAACCTCCTGCAGGGCATCAACCGCCGGGTAATCCACCATGGCCTCCCATATACGAGGCACCAGTTGTTTGTCCTGAAAGCGGTCCTCCAGGAAATGGAACCACAGACACAGCCCGTATTCCCGTATTCCATTGGCATAATTGAATGCGTAATTTTCATTCCTGAAATAGTAATCAAGGTAGTACAGATAATCATTCACCCGGTCATAGACAACATCTTCCATCCAGGTGGCTGAAGCTTCCATAAGGAAAATATCCTCATCACGGAACACATAGCCGAACTGGATAACATGGTTGAATTCATGGGCTGCTGTAACACGCATTCCATGAACACCTTTTGTATTGGTCTCGGAAAAATCATTATCAATAACAACATAGGTAATCCAGCTTCCCGGATTTCCCGAATAACTGGTATAGCCATACATTCCGGACAGGTCCTTAATATATACATCCCACTGCCCGCCGTCAATATCATCAGCCGGAGGGCGGCGGAATCCCAACGTTTCAACTTCAACATGATAGGAATAGTCGAAACTGATTGCGGTCTCTTCAATGTAGTCCGGAACTCCGGATCCGTCATAATCTTCAGCCGAGACTCCATCGTTGCCCGTTGTAGTATAATGAATACGGAAGAGGCCCGACGGGCTCACATAATCATGGGGAAGCGACGGCCTTGCGAAAACCTTGCCGAGAAATTCCTGCTGCTTCCGTGTAAACAAGTGCATATGTGATCGTATCTCATGCATAAGAACTGTCCCGCACTTTTCAGAACCGGCCTGGTACTGCCGGTATGTCTCAGGCAGCAGTTCCGGTGCGAAAAATCTCGCGGCCCTGTAATAGAGCGCATCGGAAAGAGATATCCTGTTCTGCTCCAGATCGTTCTGTATTACAGATGTGATACTCTGGGCAGCCAACTGAGCGCATACCAGTAAAAATAGTATAGGATACAGCTGTTTTTTCATGTTTTATTTCTTTCTGAAGTTCAGTGTAACAGGGATTCCTTTGAAACCGAACCTGGACCTGATCTGATTTTCCAGAAACCGCTGGTAATTCCTGCTCACCAGCGCCGGATAATTGGAAAAGAAAACAAACCTCGGAGGGTCGGTGTCTGTCTGAGTTCCGTACATGACACGGACTCTTTTCCCCCGTGCCTGGGGCGGCTGATAAATGCGGTTGAGTTCCTCCAGCATACGGTTCAATTCAGGAGCCCCTACCCTCTTTCTTCGCTCCAGGGCTACTTCTATGGCTGTTCTCAGAATTTTCTTTGTATTGAACCGTGTTTTACAGCTTACTCTTAAGAGAGGTACGTATTCAAATCCTCTTAGTTTAACAAAGGAATCAATAACTTCAGTAGACAGGTCTTTGTCATCTTCTGTCCTGTCCCACTTGTTCACAACAAAGACTACTCCCTTTTTAGCTTCAAGAATATCCCGCAGAATATGCATATCCTGCGATGTCACGCCCTGTTCGGTATCTGTAAACAGGATTGCAACTTCGCACCGCCTCAAAGCGTTCTGTGTGCGGACATTGCTGTAATACTCCACATTGTCATAAACTTTTGCTTTTTTACGGAGGCCTGCAGTATCTACCAGCACACAATCATGGTTATCTACAGTGATACACGTATCCACCGCATCCCTGGTAGTACCGGGGCGGTCTGTAACTACATGCCGTTCTTTACCTATAACCGTGTTTATAAAGGTCGATTTGCCTACATTGGGCCTGCCCACAACAGCAAATTTAAAAGAAGCCGTGTCATCAGTATCTATATCGTCCCTGTCTTCAAATCTCGAAACTATCAGAGAAAGAAGGTCACCCACGCCTCTTCCGCCCATGGCGGAAATACCCACAGGATCACCCAGGCCCAGGCTGTTGAATTGTGCTACTTCCATTTCACGGCCCTGATTATCTACCTTGTTCACTGCGACAATACACTGCTTACCGCTTTTCCGCAGCTGTTTGGCAACATCATCATCAATGTCTGTAATACCGGTGATAACATCGGTCAGAAAAACAATAATATCCGCCTCTTCCAAAGCTGCCTGTGCCTGCACTGTTACTTTTTCTTCCATAACATCCAGGGCTTTTGGTATAAAACCGCCCGTGTCAACCAGAGAGAATTCACGGCCTTCCCATTCAGCATCAGCATAATGCCTGTCCCGGGTAACGCCGGGCTGATCATCGATTATGGCTTGCCGTCTCTGTATGATTCTGTTGAACAGTGTCGATTTCCCCACATTCGGCCTGCCAACAATTGCAACAACTGTTTTACTCATATACTACTCCATAGACTGCCGAAACTGTCAATAAGTACAACTCTTTTCCCTGTCTCATGTTCCACCTCTGCCACTGTTTTCTCATCGAGAAACAGTCCCTTTGAATTGACGACCTTTTCAGGAAGCACGATGATTTCAGCCGTCGAATCGTGGGCAGCATCTATCACATCCTGTCCTGAAATCAGCCCTGATACAGTAACACTTGGGCCGTACAGCGAATTACATGCCACTGCCAGTTCGGCATGCAGGTTTTTAATTTTCCTGAGCCTTGGAAGTACCAGGCGGCTCATCAGGCCGTGGGCCAGTTCTCCTGTAACAACAAGAATGCTGACACTATGATGGAGCCTGCGCGGAAATTCGCGCTGCTGCCGGTTAAAACAGCGGATAAATTCGCGTACCAGGCCCACCCCGTTCTCGATCTGCCAAAAGTCCACGTAATGATTTGCTTTCGGCACCAGTTTGCCGGTCTTAAGATAAAACTCATCACTGAAATAGACAAATGATTCTTTGAACTTTTTCCGGAATTTTCTCTGCATCATTTTTCCGCGTTTCAGTTCTTTCATTGCAGTCTCAGGAGTAACATGTTGTATTTTCGGCAGATTCACGCGGTGTTTTGTCAGCCCTACTGGAACGACAGCTACAGACCGGACCCAGGGATAAAATTCCGACAGTTGTGTAATTGTCTCTTCCAGCACATCACCGTCATTTATTCCGGGACACAGCACTACCTGGGCGTGTATCTCGATCTCATGGGACACCAGAAAAGACAATTTATCTATCAGGTGATCGTCATTTTTTATACCAAGCAGTTTTTTACGCACATCTGTATCAACCGCATGAACTGATACATACAGGGGAGTCAGCCTCTGCTCTGCGATCTTATTGAGGTCATGCTGACCTATATTCGTAAGTGTAACGAAATTTCCGTGCAGAAATGAAAACCGGTAGTCTTCATCCTTAAAATACAGTTCTTTCCGAAGCCCCCGGGGATTCTGCTCTGTAAAACAGAAAATACAGTGGTTCCCGCATGTTCTCGGATGCATTGGTTCAAAGACCAGGCCCGGGTCACGGCCGTTTTCTTCAATCTTCACTGAAAACTCTTCTGAATCTCTGAGCACACCGATATGCAGCGGATCTTCAATAGAATAAAAGTGGAAGTCCAGAACATCTTCCACTTTCTTGCCGTTGACACTGCTGATGATATCGCCTGCTTTGACTCCGGCAGCCTGTGCAGGGCTTGCCTGCCGGACTGCCTTAACTTTCAGCTTTCTTGCGCTCAAGTATACATCTCCATTCCTGTCTCCGTTTCCACTCTTCAATAAGGAATTTCAGCAGGGCTGCCGTAGGCACTCCGATAAGCAAACCCCAGAAACCGAAGATACGCGCGAACACCAGCACAGACATGATGACCGCCAGAGGATGAAGCCCGACACGGTCTCCAACTATTTTCGGTGAGATAACATAGGCCTCCATACCCTGTACTACAAGGAAAATACCACCGATGGTTATGGCAGCTATCAGCGGATTTGTGCAGAAAAAAGCCGTAAGCAGCGCCAGTCCCAAACTGACATACAGGCCAATAAACGGTATTGCATTGAGCAGCCCTGTCATGAGGCCGATCAGAAGGGCGAAGGGTATTTTAAATATAAGCAGGCCCGCTGTTGTAAGCACTCCGACAAAAGTGCATACAATTATCTGTCCCCTGATATACTGCCCCAGGATCCTGTTAAGCCTCCACGAATAAAAATAGATGTTCTTCTTATACTGTGACGGTGCAAGATCAAGAACCCACTCTTTGATTCTGTCGAAATCCTTAAGAAAATAGAAGGTCAAAATGGGAATGAGGATAACATTGAACAGCCGGGATACAAATGTACTGACTCCGGTGACTCCCTTCAGAATATTGGACAGCACCTGTTCAAAGGTTGTAGGAATATTGCCCATGAAGTGCTGTTTGAATTCGGCCATATCTATCCGGAGATATTTGAGCACCCGGGGCATCATGTCCTGGATAAAATCTGTCGTTTTTACTGCCAGCTGCGGTATCTTGACAATCAGGTCCTGTATTTCCCGGATCAGGGCCGGCAGCAGCAGAAATCCCAGAACAATGAACAGTCCCAGGGATATAAATAGGATGATAAGAACCGATGCAGTTCTGGGAAGTCCCACACTCTCGAGTTTGTCCGCAAGGGGGTCAAAGAGGTAGGCTATTATGCCTGCAATAATAAACGGGAACATTACAGTCTGGGTCCAGGAGAGAAACCAGAGGCAGAGAATAATTATGACGGCAAGGGACAGTATCCTGGCTGCTTTGTACCGGCTTATTCCTTTCAGTACGACAAGGAGCAGTATTCCGATGGATAAAGGAGAGAGAACGGGAAATGTAATCCACAGGAAAAAAGAAAGCAGAATGAATACAGAAACAACTGCGATTGATATATGTCCGTATTTTTGATTCATAATTCCCGGTATACCGCTCCTTTGTCAGGTCTGTTTTACCATTACCGGCCGAATCGGGCCGTTGGTGTTACTGCTGCTTGATAATATCACCTGTTTTTACGCCGGAACCGCTTGTAATGCGGGCTTTAGCAGCCTTTCCGCCGGTGATCAGTTCCGTAACAGTAATAGTGGCGATTTTCTTTTCCTCGGTTCCCAAAGACAAACCGGTATCGGGGTCAATAAGTTCTTCACCTTCGGAAAAAACTGAGAACGTATCTCCAACATTGACACCACTGTCAGAACCGGGTTTTATATATATGACCGTTCCTTTTACCAGAATAACCTTCCCGTTCCAGGGCAGGGCCTCCATCTGGCTGTCAATAAGAGTGACGATCTCATTTACTGCGTTTCTTGTAGCCTTGCCTACCAGGGATTTATCGAAACTCTGCCTGTCAGAAAATCTTCCGGCTTTTGTCGCCAGAGAAAGGCCTCCCGAAATTTCTTCCTTGCGCACATTCTCGGCAGCCAGTATCTCTCCCGTAGCTGTATTGACAATGTGGATATCAACAGCAACGGTAGCTGTCTGTTTTTGAACGCCGATACCCACTCCCTTGAAGCGCCCGCCTTTTCTCTCTTTCGAGTATCCGTACTCGGTCACAGCGCCGAACACAGCCAGTTCTACACCCAGAAGCTTGCCTATATCAGCAGCACTCTGCTGTGTTACTCTGCCGGTCTGGCCCAGGTTCTGCTCTTCCATTATTTTTGATATTTCCTGCCGTTCCATAACAGTGTACGAACCCTGTTTAACCAGTGCAGTAATGAGCATATCTGCCATGCCTTCACCGGGAGTTCCTCCGCTCCACCATGCGTACCGGTGTGATGTTTTATCCTCAAATGAGAACACCGCTATTCTCCGTTTGAGCTGTGCAAAACTGCTCTGGCACATAATTACCGCAAGAAGGCACAGAAGTGCCCATACTTTCCGTTTACCCATAAAAACCACCTTTTCTTACTGTCTCTCCTTTTGCAGATTAATTGTAACGACATTTTGCGTGATGCCTGCAACAGTAATTGTGTATCCTGAAAACTTCTGTGCGTCAATACGGCGGGCGAGTTTATCCGATGTCTCAGGTATGGTGACATCCAGAGTAGCGAATCCGTTGTACCATTCGCGCTGAATAACCGCGGAAATCCCTCGTACACTCGATTTTAAAAATCCCTTGAATGCCGTCAGGTCAGTTAACGTGTTCACACCTTTTACCCTCAGTACAATAATGCTTCCCGATGAGACATCTTCCTGCCACTGAAGCAGAATTTTCTGTATAAGCAGGTCCGCCACAGTATGTGATGCTTTTTCAATGGCTTTTGTCCCGCCCACTACATCATCTATATGGGGATAGGCGTCATTTGCCACAGCCGAAGCGATTATCTGGCCGTTATCGGCCCGTATGGCCTTAATACTCACCGTTGCCTGCTGAGACCGCTGTTTAGCGCCGAACGCTTCTACAACCGTTGCTTTTGCAACTGCTTTTCCTGTAAGGATTATTTCCGCGCCGGTGGATCTTGCCAGAGAGGCCGCTTCGCTTATATTACCCTGTAGAATTGCCGCTGCTTTCTGCCTGTCCAGATTCTGCCTTATGGTTGTCTGATCAATAAACGTAAAACCTTTGTCCATAAAATCATTCATCAGGGCCGTCTCAGCGCTGTTCAGGTCAGTCTGCATGTAGGAAAATGATCCAGGTACATCACCCACATTCTGTTCGTCTATAATCGCCATCATCCTCGGCATATTCTTCCTGCGCAGCAGTGTGGCAATACCGGCAAGGTCGTCCTCTATATCTGCCATTCTCACCGTAGCACGCAGTGTTACTTCATACAGATACTGATCGCGTTTTCGTTCACGCACAATTTCATAGTCCTGTACATAACCCCGTGTTTTTGACATGATATTGTCATCGATAACCTGGAAATTCTTGACCAGGGTTTCCGATTCTACCAGCATTCCAAGGGACTGCTCAATGCTTCTTCTCAACGCATCCTGTACTGCATCATCCCTTGCATGGGCTATATCATTCTGTACTATAGATCCAATACCTGTAGCAACGACCTGTTTCTCAGACTGACCGGGTGCTGCCTGCTGAGAAAACGCCTCAGCCCATACGCAGGAGCAGAGAACCGACAGGACAATGCCGCAAATCAATAACGAGCGCTGCATAGTACATCCTCCGCTGTTAAAATGTCAGTCTCAGGGCATTCTGGAACTGCCGTATCATAAGCAGGGCATCGGCGCCGGTCACAGTATCCTTAATACCGAAAGCGCCGTTAAGGTCAAGGGTTTTCATAAATCCCCTGTCAACAGCAAGGCAAATGGCATTGTACGCGTAATGGCTTGGGTTGACATCGGGGAACCGTGATGGTGAACTGATATATTTTCTTGCAAGGGAGTTGTCGCCTGTAACCAGAATGAGCATACTCTGGAGCACACCGGCAAAATTGGCACGGGTAATCTTCTGGTCCGGCATAAATGTTTTATCAGGAAACAGTTCCATAACGCCGGCTGAAACAATCTGTTCAATCCAGGTCTCTGCCCAATGCCCGGCAATATCCTGTATTCCGTTACCGGTTTCGGCTTCTTTACCCTTCATCTCCCTGGGATCCTCAGGCGGACGGAATTCTGTATCATATGTCTTGGGCCGTTTTTTCTCCAGAATCGTCAGTATTTTCAATTCTTCAATTAAAAGCACAGCCAGGTCTGAACGGTCAATCTCCTGTATCAGGGCGATTTTCTTTCCGAGGGCTGTACCCGGCGCTGCACGCTGAATTTTCTGAATAAGCTCCCACTCACTGTCTGCGTTCGCAGAATAGTCATCCTTTGCCGCTATCACTGCCCGGAACTCATCAGCCGCCTCGTCAAACATAAACGCTTCTTTATAGGCCAGTCCTTTATAATACCGTGCCTTGGAAGATTCAGGATCTATCTTGAGAGCCTTGTCAAAACTTTTTACGGCGTCTTTTATCCAGTCATCGCCTTTCTTCTGCGCCGAAAGCACCTGTCCTCTTACTATGTGGGCATCGATAAAATTCTTATCCTTGCCAATGGCTTTGTCCGCCATGCGCAGCGCTTCTTTATACTCCTGCTTTCTGCTCAGAACAAGGGCTTTCCCCGCGTACGATCCGGGATAATCGGGAGCCAGGTCCATGGCCCGGTCAAATGCTTTTTCAGCACTGTCCAGGTTCCCCCGTTCCAGTTCACGCAGACCCTGCCTGTAATGGTTCTGCGGAGTATCAAGGATCGATTCCTGTGCGACAGGTTTCGGTCCGCACCCTGTGCCAACCAGCACAGCACCCAGTGCCAGACAAGCGATACATGCTGTTATGCGTTTCATTTTTTCCTCCCTGATCTGATGGAGCAATAATTATTACTGCAGGATAAACATTACCTTGCACCGCTGTAGAAAATTCATATTGCTGGCTGCATTGTGAATTTTTCTGGCATCGGCCTGGCTTATAACCAGATCTGTCATATTGGGCCCCTGTACATCGACAGCTTTGACAACCAGGGGGTTATCAGCTACCCGCTCATTCTGGGTTGCTGTCTCCACATTCTTTTCATATCCGACCATGCCTATATCAACAGCATAATCTCTGCTTACGTATTTTGATCCGTATATCTCATTTCCCTGTTCGTCAATGATCTTGGGAGCCATAGCAGGCCGCACATCAAGTCCGCGGGCGTCTATTATCAATCCCGTATACACTGTTGAAGGAGAATCCTGCTGCCCGTCTCTTACGCGTATCAATTTCACTCCCGAGGGGACAGGCTTTCCTGCAGGCCACGGCTGGCCGCATACCGGGCATAAAAGCTGTCCGCCGGTCAAAAGCACGCCGCCTCCGAAATCTCTTGGAAGAAGGGCGTCGGATACAATACCGGTTATAGGCACTTCAACATCCACCTCTACATCACCAGTGGACATATACCGTGTGTCAACAACCCTGAATCCGCGGATAGCTCCCTGAATACGTGTTCTGATATTATCATCAGCAACCATGGCATTACGTACTTCTGTTTCCGATGTCAGGGTCATTCCGTTTACCGTTTCCAGTATGTTCCTCAGTGCATCGAGGCGGGCGGCCCGCAAAGCACCCGGGCGCTGGGCTGTAACAGGATCATTTGGATTCGGTGCTCCTATGCCCGTACATTTGATTATCTGGTTTGTCCAGTCTACATTACCGGCGGTTCCTACATTCTGCACATACCCCTGGGCCAAAACCAGGTTCGCACTCAAAATCAGTACAACAGCCAGCATGCCCCGCATCACATTTCTCGTATTCATAATAACCTCCTTGGTTATTGAGTTGTCGCCGTCAAAAAAAAAGAGCGAATGACGGGATTCGAACCCGCGACATCCAGCTTGGGAAGCTGGCGCTCTACCATCTGAGCTACATTCGCATAATCATAGACACAAGTTGTTTAAATAAAAGTTACAGTTTCTGCTGAGAAAGTCAAGATATTTCTGTTTTCTAATCGCTGTAGGTAATAACCGAATGAACCCGCGTTGTGTCAATCTTTTGCCTTGCTCCCAATGCCAGAAGTTCAACAAGAACACAGACTCCGGTAATTGCGCCCCCCTGTTTTTCCACCAGATGAACGGCTGCCTGCACAGTACCTCCTGTGGCCAGAAGATCATCGACAATAAGAACCCGTTCTCCGGGAATAATTGCATCTGTATGTATTTCAATGGTATTGGTACCGTATTCAAGATCATAGGTTTCCTCTACCGTTGTAAAGGGCAGCTTTCCTTTTTTCCTGATTGGTACAAATTTTGTGCCTAACAAAACAGCCATACTGCTGCCGAATATGAATCCTCTTGACTCAATACCGGCAATCACATCGATTTTCTCGTGCAGAAACGGGTCACACATCTTGTCAACAGCAGCTCTGAATCCGGCTGCATCCTGCAGAAGGGTTGTAATGTCCCGGTATAAAATACCCTTCTTGGGGAAATCGGGTATTGTGCGTATAAGGTCTTTCAACTGTTCCATGGAAGTCCCTGTGTTTTAATATTCTATGGTAAAATCGTCAAAGGAAAAATCCGGTTTAAACCTGTGTACGGAAACATTGGCTACTCTGGCCATAGTGTTTCCTGTGGGCAGTATCCTGATAAGTTCGGAAACCATTTCCTCACGGCCTTCTGCAACAATTTCCACGCCGCCGTCCCGTGTATTCTTAACCCAGCCTGTCAGCCGGAGAAATTTCGCTGTACGCATTACAAAATACCTGAAACCTACTCCCTGAACCCTGCCTGAAACACGGATATGTGCGCGGATTTCAGCCATTGCTACACCTTCAGCAAGTTAAAAAGCATGTCCACAGCCTGATCTGGAGACTTGGCCTGAAGTATGTCTTTTCCAAGGTCCCAGCTTGACAATGACACAACAGGTATGCCTTTCTGAAGGGCGAAACCGATTTCCGACAGTGTACCGTATCTTCCGCCTATTGCTATCACGCCTGATACCGACTGAATGATCACTGCATTCCTGGCAAATCCCATACCTGTAGCCACTGCATAGTCGACATATTGATTGGCTTTGTCCAGCGCTGTTCCGGGAAGGATCCCTACAGTGCTTCCGCCTTCCATTTTAGCTCCCCTGCACGCCGCTTCCATAACACCGCCCATGCCTCCGCATACAAGCACTGCATGCCTGCGGGCGATTCCCCGTCCTGCGTCTTCGGCCCATGCAAGTACATGGGGTTCAGCTGATCTTCCTCCGATAACACCTATCTGCAGGCGGTTCCGTATAGAATCCATGAGATCTGCCAGTCTGTTACGGGTTCAGCCGGTGCATAAGCCTTGGAAAAGGTATGGTTTCCCGCACATGGGGAAGTTTGCATATCCATGCCACAGTACGTTCAATGCCAAGGCCGAATCCCGAGTGGGGCACGCTTCCGTATTTTCTAAGGTCCAGATACCAGTCAAAGGCTTCAGTGGGCAGGCCGTTTTCCCTGATGCGCGAAACAAGGAGGCCGTAATCATCTTCACGCTGCCCTCCTCCAATTATCTCGCCGTATCCTTCAGGCGCCAGCACATCAACGCCCAGTGCCTTGTCCGGATCATTCTCATCACGCTTCATGTAAAATGCTTTTACTGCGGCAGGATACCGGTGAACCATTACCGGCCTGTCAAAATTATCAGATATTACAGTCTCATCGC
>Ga0272442_10000858_pt1 | contig 47522 bp, 31 predicted proteins | sample SSMForm2O_FD_200262 | JGI IMG/M metagenome (GOLD analysis project Ga0272442, IMG submission 200262) | Marine sediment archaeal communities from Little Sippewissett salt marsh, Falmouth, MA, United States - SSM-Form-2O | ecosystem: Environmental > Aquatic > Marine > Wetlands > Sediment ...
GCTTATTAATGCTGCTAAGGCCCAAAATGCGTCGCTCAAGCTGTTGGAGCAGGCGGGGCTGACCGTCGGGCAGTTTCAGGATAAGTTTAATAACCGGTTGATGTTCACGATTACGGACGTGACCGGGCGGGTGATTGCGTTTGGCGGCCGGACCCTGGATGAGGACGGGGCCAAGTATATCAACTCGCCGACGACGGTGTTGTTCGATAAGAGCAATTCGCTGTACGGGCTGGAGCAGGCCCGGCACGAGATCGTTTCGACGGGTACGGCGGTCGTGGTGGAAGGTTATACCGACGTGATTATGGCGCATCAGTTCGGGTGCGGCAATGTCGTCGCGACGCTGGGGACCAGCCTGACGTCGGGGCACGGACGGCTGCTGAGGCGGTATGCGAAGAAGGTCGTGTTGATCTTCGATAGCGACGTGGCGGGGGTCGAGGCGGCGAACCGGGCGCTGGATGTGTGTTTGGCGCAGCGGATCGATATTAAGCTGGCCTCGGTGCCGGAAGGGAAGGACCCGTGCGATTTTCTTTTGGCGGCGGGCAAAGAAGGCTTCGAGCGGCTGATTGACGAGGCGGTCGATGTGTTCCGGTTCAAGTGGGACCGGCTTCAGGAGAAGTTCGACGGTGACGATACGCTGGCCGGGCGGCGGGCGGCGGTGGATGAGTATTTGCAGACGATTGCGACCGGGATGCAGGCCGGGAATATCCCGGTGCTGGATGTTGGGCTTCGAGTGAACCAGATATCGCGTATTATAGGACTGGACGGGCGACAGATTAACATCGAGCTGAATCGGCGGGTCCGGCGGGCCGAGCGGACGGCCAGTTACGATCGGCCCGAGCCGGCGGCGGCGAAGGTGGATTATGGGCAAGGGCTGTTGGCGGCGGCGCAGCGGGAGGTGCTGGAAGTGCTGCTGAACGAGCCGGAGCGGTTCGAGGCGGTGCGGGGAAAGATTACCGCTGAGAGCTTCGACGTGCCGATATTGGGGCGGGTAGCGGCGATTTTGTTCGACGTGCTAGCCGAGAATGGGGAGGCGACGCTCAGTACGATGCTGGCGCGGACCGAATCGGTGGAGCTGGGCAATTGCGTGATGGATCTGGCGGCGGCGGGTGAGCAGAAGGGGAATTTTGGGGCCCGCCTGGCCGGGGCGCTGGGGACGATGGAGCGGTGCCGGGCGCGGCGGCGCAACGGCCGGGCCGAATCGGCTGAGGACCCGAAGGAGTTTCTTCGGCAGGCCCGTGAGCAGGCGGGGAAGAATCCCCATAGCGTGGGGATGGTGTAGTGAACAAGCATTCGGCCATAGGCGTAAGGGCGAGTGTGGGCTTATTTTGATGCTGATATGATGGATTTCGGGCCTTTGTGAAAAGGGGCGGATGTTCATAGGGTATGTGAAAAGGTGTGAACTGTGGCTAAGAAACGAAAGAAAAAAAGTAAGGCTAAGAAGACTGAGGCAGTTATGACGAATGTGGAAGCGCCGACGCGTACCGAGATAAAAGATACGGAAGAGTTGATACGGACTCTTGTCGAGAAGGGGCAGAAGAAGGGATACCTGACGTACGATGAGATGAATGATACTCTGCCGGAGGATGCGGTGAGCCCCGGGAGGCTGGATCGGCTATTGGCAACGCTGGATGAGAAGGGGATTAGCCTCGTCGATGATGCCGATGTGCAAGCTCACGAGGCAGGCAAAGAAGAGGAAGATTTTGAGACATCCGACGACGATTTAGATGAGGATAAAGAAGAACTCAAAGGAGAAGACGAATTACTCGAAAAACAACTCGTTGGCGAAGACGTTACTCGGCGAATTGACGATCCGATCCGCATGTATCTGACGCAAATGGGCCAGATACCACTGCTGACGAGGAATTCGGAAGTAGCTCTTGCGCGGAAAATTGAAATTGCCCGGATGGCGTTTCGACGAAAAATGCTCCAATGCGACTACTGTGCCCGAAACGCGCTCGATCTACTCCAACAAGTCCACAACGGCACAATGTCGTTCGACAGGACCGTCAAGGCCGGCACCTCGCAATTCCTGACCAAAACGGTAATCAAAAAGCGGCTCCCCGAAAACGCCTACACGGTGGACACCCTCCTCAAGCACAACCAGCAACTGTTCAAGCGCGTCCTCACCGATCCGGACAGCGCCGATGCCGGGACCACGCTCAAACAAATGCGCCGCTCCAAGCGCAAAATCGCCACGCTCCTCGAAGAGCTCAGCCTTCGCACCAGCCGGATCCAGCCAATGAAGAACAAGCTCCACGGCATCTGCGACAAAATGCACCAATTGCAGCGGACCATCGACGCCGGTCCCGACGGCGACCTTACCGACGAAGACATCGAAGCCATGCAGCAGGAGCTCACCGGCCTCCAGGAACTCGTCGTCGAAACCCCCGAACAGCTCAACAAACGCCTCACCGTCCTGGACAGAGTCTTCTCCCAATACGAAGAGACCAAGCGCACCCTCTCCAGCGCCAACCTGCGCCTGGTCGTCTCCATCGCCAAAAAATACCGCAACCGCGGCCTGTCCTTCCTCGACCTCATCCAGGAAGGCAACACCGGCCTGATGCGCGCCGTCGATAAATACGAATACCGCCGCGGCTACAAATTCAGCACCTACGCCACCTGGTGGATCCGCCAGGCCATCACCCGCGCCATCGCCGACCACGCCCGGACGATCCGCATCCCCGTCCACATGATCGAAACGATGTCCCGCCTGCGCACCGCCAGCAAAACCCTCCACCAGAAACTCGGCCGGGAAGCGACCATCGAAGAGATCGCCGAAGAGGCCGATATGACCATCGACGAGACCCGCCGGGTGCTCAAGATTTCCAAGCATCCGATCAGCCTCGACCGCCCGATCGGCGAGAGCGAGGACAGCTACTTCGGCGACTTCATCGAAGATGACGACGTGGATTCGCCCGTAGCGTCCGCCGGCCAGGAAATGCTCAAAGAGCGGATCGATATCGTCCTCAAGACGCTGACCTATCGCGAGCGCGAGATTATCAAACTGCGCTACGGCATCGGCGACGGCTACACCTACACCTTAGAGGAAGTCGGCCGGATCTTCAAAGTCACCCGCGAGCGCGTCCGCCAGGTCGAAGCCAAAGCCATCCGCAAGCTCCAGCACCCCGTCCGAGCCAGAAAATTAGAGGGTTTCTTGGATCATAAGTCGGCGTAGCCGCCTCCATTGATTATTTACTATTGATTATTGATGATTGTATTCGATGCTGGATACTTGATTCTTGATTCACGACGTCATTGCGAGGCCCGAAAGGCCGTGGCAATCTTCATTCAATGAAACGTAGGGGCAGGCCCGTGTGCCTGCCCAGGGCCATCCCTTGGGGACGCCTTATGGCGCAACATAGGGTTGCTCCTACAAAATCCCGTTAATCTTGCCCGGCTACGGCTCGCGCCTACGCCTTGACGAGTAATCCTGTCAAAAACGTCTTTTTTCACTTTTTTAGGGAAAAATCAAAAAATTATCACTCGGAGTGCCATAAAGTTGTCAATCCTTGATAAAATCCCTAAAAATTGACTTATCATACCAGCCGGATTGGACGTTAACTTGTTAGTAGTTGTTGGTTCTTAGTCTTACGAGATACGACATACGCTATACACTGTACGCTATACGCTATACGAAAATAGGAATCCGGTTGATTTTCGTTCGATCGGGTGATAAATTCAAGAATCGTGGGAGACGGGGCCTATAGAGTGACTATTTGAGATTGGAGATATAGTAGAGTAAATACGGGAGATAATATATTGAGAAGAACGATATTCTACTCGCTATTTAAAAGTTCCTACCGAGTTTTCAGCATACGCAATTTGACACAGGATTCAGAATAATGGTCAAACAAAAAACGAACGAACTTCCTTATGTACAGTTCTTTCATGAGTTACGTTCTTTTGCAGAGCAAGTAACTGACAAGTTCTCTACCTTCGCTCCCGGTGAACCCGAAGATCAGCTCAGAGGGCCAATTGAACGGCTGTTCGAGGAATATAGTTCCATCATTTCGCAAAAGATGATTTTGAAAGGTGAATCAATCCTTCACAATAGGCTTGGTCGTCCCGATTTTGCCGCGACTGATAAGAAGTTGCTCATCGGATATATCGAATTGAAGGCGCCGGGGAAGGGAGCGAATCCCGCATTGTATAAGGGACACGATTTTAAGCAATGGAAAAGGTTCAAGAACGTACCAAACATCCTATACACCGATGGTAACGAATGGGGGCTATACCAGAACGGTGAACTTGTCGATAGGCGAATTCGATTCAAAGGTGATATTCGAAGCGATAGTAAAAAAGCTGTAATTGAAAACAACGCCAGGGAGTTATTCCAATTATTTACTAATTTCACTTCCTGGACGCCTATCGTTCCAGATAAATCAAAAGCGCTTGCTGCATTCTTGGCTCCATTTTGTCGATTGATTCGCGAAGATGTTCTGGATGCCCTAAAGGATGCGAGTTCACCGATTCAGGAGCTTAAAAGAGAGATTAAGCAATTACTTTTCCCGGAAGCTGATGACATCCAGTTTGCGGATGCATATGCACAGACCGTCTTATTCGCATTGTTATTAGCGCAAATGGAGGGTGCGGACGTCTTAAAACTATCCGACGCATATGGAAAGCTGGAAAGTCATCATCTTTTATTATCACGCTCCCTGCAGTTTCTAACCGATCCACTGGCTTTGACTGAGATTGCTTCTTCGGTGGCACTTGCCCAGCGTGTCGTTCATGAAATACCAAGGAGTGCATTGGAAAAAGAAGAAGCCAATAAAGATCCGTGGTTATTCTTTTATGAAGACTTTTTGGCTGCTTATGATCCGAAGCTTCGACGGGAGTCCGGCGTTTATTATACGCCGGTGGAAGTAACACGGTGTCAGGTACGATTGATCGATGAAATTCTCAGCAAGCATCTGAGTAGAGATATGGGATTCGTAGAAACGGAAGTAGCGACCCTTGATCCTGGCGTCGGAACGGGAACCTATTTGCTGGGGATTATCGATCATGCCCTGGATCGTGTCGAGAAAGAGGAAGGGCCGGGAGCGGTTTCGGGAGCGGCAAGGGCACTCATCAAAAATCTACACGGTTTCGAGTGGATGGTGGGTCCGTATGCCGTGTGCCAACTGAGATTCACTCGTGCGTTGACAAAACACGGAGCATCACTCCCAAAGGATGGTCCCGGTATCTATTTGACGAATACGCTCGAATCACCGCATACAAAACCTCCGGCTCCACTGATGTTCCACCGGCCCATTGCACGCGAACATGAACGGGCATTGAAGATCAAAGATAAAGAGCGTGTTTTGATTTGCCTGGGAAATCCTCCATATGGGCGTCATGAGGCGACCACTAAAGAAAACCGGGCGACAACCGGAGGTTGGGTGCGTTACGGTGATGATGATTCGTCAAAATCCATTTCGTCAAAATCCATTCTGAAAGATTTTCTCGAACCGGCGAGCAACGCAGGATATGGAGTTCATCTGAAGAATCTTTATAACCACTATATTTATTTTATACGCTGGGCACTATGGAAGGTTTTCGAACATAAGACGGCTACCGGGCCGGGAATTATCTCGTTCATCACGGCTTCAAGCTATCTCGATGGAGGTGCCTTTGTAGGGCTGCGGGAACACATGCGTCGAGTATGCGACTATATTGATATTATCGATCTTGGCGGGGAAGGCAGAGGAACACGTCAAGATGAGAATGTTTTTGCAATACAAACCCCTGTAGCAATTTTCATTGCCTGGCGCGAAGGCTTAGGCAATCATCAAGAACCGGCAACCGTACGCTATACGCGTATCAACGGCACGAGGGCCAAGAAGCTTGACATACTTGACAGTGTCCGGTCTTCTGATGGTATTCAATGGGAAGTAGCTCCAAATGATTGGTTGGCACCTTTTAGGCCTCTTACAAGAAGTGTTTTTTCAAATTGGCCCGATCTAACCGATTTGTTCCCATGGCAAAATAACGGCGTCAAAGCAGGAAGGACCTGGGTAGTCGGACCTAATAACGAAAATTTGCTTGATAAGATTAAGGAATTGCTGAGTGCTCCTTTAGCCAAAAAAGCAGTTTTGTTTAAGGAATCACCGACCGGAAAAAGTCTCGGAGACTCACCGTACCAGTTGCCGCCGAAACAGGTGAAATTGAAATCACTTCGAGATGAAGATGATATAGAATCGATTACGATTATTCCGTATAATTACCGCTCGTTTGATCGTCAATATATTGTAGGTGACGCACGTTTCCTTGATCGTCCGGGGCCAAGCATTTGGAATGCGCATAGTTATCAGCAAATATATCTAACCAGCTTGTTTTCAATACCTCTCGGCGACGGACCGGCTGTTGTCGTTTGTGTGAATTTCCCAGACTTAGACTCTTTCCGTGGATCGTATGGGGCAAAGGCTGTATTACCTCTATATCGAGATTCAGAAGGGATTCAACCAAATATTTTACCGGGATTGTTGGATTTTCTTGGCAGCGAATACGGACAGCAGATATCACCAAATGAATTTTTAGGCTACGTGTACGGCGTACTTGCACAGCCTGAGTATACGAAGTGTTTCGCTAAAGAGCTTTCTGATAAACAAGTGCGCGTTCCATTGACCAGGGATAGTAAATTGTTCCTTCGAGTGGCCGAGTATGGTCAATGGCTAATCTGGCTTCATACGTATGGAGAACGGATGACAGGAAAGGGCATGCCCAAAGGACGAATCCCGAAAGGAAAAGCGAAATGTCTAATAGCGGTTCCTGATTCTGAGGAGAAGTATCCAAACGAATACGAATATGATGAGAAAACGAAGAAGCTGTTTGTAGGCGAAGGGGCATTCGGTCCTGTTTCACCAGATGTTTTTGAATTTGAAGTTTCGGGATTGAAAGTCGTCAAATCATGGTTGGGATATCGAATGAGGGAACGGTCCGGCCGAAAATCTTCACCCTTAGATGATATCCGACCCAGAGTGTGGACCCATGAATTTACCCGTGAATTACTTGAGTTGCTTTGGGTGCTCGAAAAAACAGTCGAGGGTTACCCTCAACAAGCGAAAATGCTGAATGACGTTTTAGCCGGAGATTTATTCAAAGCTGATGAGCTCCCGGAAGTTCCAGACTGGGCTCGGAAGCCGCCAAAGGTTCCAAAGCCAAGCAGGGAAGAACCGGGTTTATTTGGGAATGAGACAGATCAATAAAAAAGTCACCACTCACGATGATTATTCTAATTGGTCTGCAAACTCAAAAGCAAGAACAGGTGGCGTATAGGAGATTGAATTGGCTGAGGCTAACATCACACAGGCGGAAGCAGATGCGCTGATTGCGTTGGAGAAACATCGCGCCGATGAGACAGAATATATCTTTCCCGATCAGGGGTGCGTTTCGGTACCGCTCGTATCGGTGGATAAACGTGAGACGTTTGCCTTGGACATACGGAACGGCCGGATCGACCTTTACAAAGCGACGTATCAGAACCGCGCCCGGCACGTCATCATTCTTGTGCGTCTGGACCTTGGGGAAAAGCCCCATCGAAATCCCGACGGTGAAAGCGTTGAATCGCCGCACTTGCACATTTATCGAGAGGGATTTGGCGATAGGTGGGCATTTTCGCTTCCGAAGGAGGTATTTAGTCAGCCAAGCGATAAGTGGTGGAGCTTGCATGATTTCATGCGGTATTGTAATATAACGCGTCCTCCAAAGATACAAAGGGGCTTGTTTATATGATCGCTGAAGTGCAAAAGCTATTAGAAGAATACATCACGTGGCTAAAGGATAACACAAAGCTGCGCGAAGTCGAGGATAGTGTTGAGATCACGACGCCGTACCTGGACCGCCACAACGACCACATCCAAATCTACGCACAGAAGCACAACGGGGGATTCATCTTAACGGATGATTCGTACACGATCGAGGATCTTAGACTGAGTGGATGCAATCTGGATACACCGAAACGCAAGAATTTACTTCAGATGACCTTGAATGGGTTTGGTGTGGAATTGGTCCATGATGCTCTTCAGGTACGGACCAGTCGGGACAGATTCCCATTTCACAAGCATAACCTTCTACAAGCCATTCTGTCTGTCAACGATCTTTTTTACCTGGCCGAGCCGATGGTCAAGAGCCTCTTTTTCGAGGACGTGAGCGCGTGGCTTGATCTAAGCGACATACGTTATGTTCCCGGCGTTAAATTCACGGGCAAGAGCGGATATGACCATCACTTTGACTTTGCGATTCCCCGTTCGAGGTCTAAGCCCGAAAGGATCGTTCAAGCCGTGACTCGCCCAACGCGTGACAAGGCTCAGTCGATTGCATTTTCGTGGATAGATACGCGTGAGGTGCGTCCGCCGGATTCCATGGCTTACGCCATCCTCAACGATTCTGAGAAGGAAGTGCCCGTAACCATCCTTGATGCGATGCGCAGCTACGATGTCAATCCGGTTCTATGGAGCAGGCGTCACGAGGTCGGAAGTGAACTTGCCGCATGAGAAAAATAAAAATGTCAGGGATATGGGAACATCTAAATAACCCGCATCTTAAACCCATCGAATTCGATGGGTTTAGAAAACAGGCGGGGATAATGTCAGGTTCAGCCCTTATGATTTTTTTTGTGGGAATAAGAGGGTTCCTGTTTTTTAATCTTGTTAATCTCGTTATCCCGTCGCAACCAATACTAATGGATTCCTGCCTCCGCAGCACCGTAAGGCGTCCTGTGGAGAATGACAAGGGACCGCACGCCGGACAGAAAGTTAGCTAAGTCGCCTAACGGGTGGATTTTAACCATTTCGAATTCGACACGGTTAAAAATGAAGCAGGCAACAATGCCTTCGTAATGTCCCCGTCCAATCATACGAGAATTAATCAGAGGGCGCATAATAGGTGGCTTCGATAAACATCCTCTTTAACGGATCATCGTAGAATCTTGCCAGATCCATCTTGATTTTGTGCGAATAGGCACATGCCACACCCAGAGGCGTTGGCCAGTGGGACCAGAGCGAACTCCGTCGAGGATTCTGTCGATTGACGATGGTTTATTTGCTTGATTCTAACAGTTTCTTGAAACGGGGGTGATTGCGCAAGGGATCCCAGGCCGGATCAAGTCGGAGTAAATGAATCGAAAATGGTCCGGGTATGGATAACAAATACTTTAGCTTCTCGATGGCCTTATCGTGCTCGTCCACCATAACGTAGATTTGAGCCAACTCCTGTATCCGCCAGGTATGCCCAATTGCTCTCTTACTCACAGGAGCCGTTTCCACCGCTAACTTGCCCTGGTGTATGGCATCTTCCTTACGGCCAAGACCGGCATAAGCTATACCGAGTGAACTATGGAACCGTGCATCCTCCGGGTACTGCTGTATCTTGGCTTCCAAAATGCTTCGAGCCTCATCGTAATATTTCTTTGCCAGCTCCTTTTTATCCATATATCGATAGATTTGCGCATATCGAAGAGCAGAGGGGATAAAGCAAGTATAATCATCAATATCATCTGATTGTAAGGAGAGCCATTCCAATGCCCCTTGATAGTCCCTGTCGAACACATCGAGTTTAGCAAATGAATTGACAAATGGGTTTTCTATTGACTCGAAGTTTTGCAGTGCATCGGCCAAAATCCCCCGAGCCTTATCAGTGTCGCCTTTCCAGTTCATGTACAACCAAGCCTTATTGCCATAAGGAGAGGGCCGATCGGGAGCCAACGTGATAGCTCGGTTACAATAACGCTCGGCCTCTGCGTACTTGCGCATGCATCTTAAAGTATATCCGAAGTGATTAAGTAGCTGGACGTCTAGGGGATTAAGCTCCAAAAACCTCTCGAAATTGTTCACTGCCTGCTCAAATTTACCCAGCCACCTTAGAGTGTATCCGGCCAGTTTGATGGCCGCTGCGTGATTAGGCTGGCTTTTCAGGACGATTGCGAATTGCTCCAGGGCATGTTCACCATCCCCTATAGCGTTGTAATAATGCCCCAGAGCATAATGCACTTCAATCAGGTCGGGATCAAGCTCTAATGCTTTATCCAAAGCCTGCTTGGCCATAGCAATGCGCTCTTGGTTGTGATCAAAATTGTTATACATATGACCGTGAATTTCGCAAAGTTTAGCATAAGCAAGCGCAAAGCCCGGATCGAGTTCAACAGCTCGCTCAAACATTCTAATTGCTATCCTGGAGTCGCTTTCGATATAATCTCGACGACCGTAATAGCTGATGCCTTGTAGATAGTACTCATACGCTTCCATATTTTCTGTCGGCCTGGATTGCAGTGCCTTGCGTTCCGGTTCGAGCAGGGTCAAGTCCAGCGCCTGCGCCACGTGCTCGGCTAAGTCGGACTGAAGACGGAAAATTTCGCCCATATTGTCATCGTATATTTCGGTCCACACGTGTGAGTCTTTAGAGGCATTGATGAGCTGAGGTATTATTCTTACCTTGCTGTTCGGGTCTGTTGGCCGCTCACGCTGGACTGTGCCTTCAAGAATATAATCAACATTGAGTTCCTGACCAATCTCCTGCGGGCTTTTTTCACTGTTCCTGTATTGTATTGCACTCTGTCGTGAGGTCACACTCAGGCCGTGAATACCAGCCAGGCGGGCAGTGATAGCATCGGTTATACCATCGGCGAAATACTCGTCATCCGTAGAACCTAGATTCTCAAACGGCAGAACCACCAGTCGTATTTCCTTTGAGGAAGGCTGAGCTTTTTTGTTAAAGAAAAATTTCACTGCAAAGACGGATAAGACGATCACAAAGATTGCAATAACGATCGTCGCTGTTCTTAGCTTATGTCTGGCTGTGATCTGTGGCTTGAGCGAAGTTGACGAAGGTGTAGTCGCCGGTGGTGCGGTTGAAGGCACGTTCAAGGTTTCTTTGATTTCGATGACAGCGTCTCCGATATCTCGCAGCCGCTGTTGTGGATTTTTCTCTAAGCAACGGCGCAGCAGGGTTCGGATATTCATCGGAATCTCCTGTGGCAGCGCCTCCCAATTGGGCTGACGTTCGATAATTCGTGCGAGCGTATCCGTTGCTGTTTCTCCCTCAAATGGAAGCTGGCCGCTCAGCATTTGATACATAATGCAGCCGAACGACCAGATGTCGCTGTGCTTATCGGTCGGTTTGCCTCGTGCCTGTTCCGGGCTCATATAAGCCGGCGTGCCTATGACACGGCCGGGCTGAGTGACGGAAGTTTTGACGATCTCGCCTTCACCCACGGAGGCCTTGGCCAGGCCGAAGTCCAGAACCTTCACCCTTTCTTTCGGTGTAATCTTGATATTACCCGGCTTGAGGTCTCGATGGACGACGCCTTTCTCGTGGGCCGCTGAGACGGCTTCGGCGATTTGCTGGCCTATCAAAAGGGCTTCCTCTAATTTCAATGGCTTGTTAGCAATTCGCTCAGCGAGTGTTTGGCCCGGGATATATTCAAGAATCAAATAACCGGACTTATCTTCTTCTATAATATCATGGATAACAGCAATATTCGGGTGATTCAGCGAAGCCAGAAGTTTGGCCTCCCGCTTAAAACGCGCCTGGGCTGCCGAGCTTGACTGCAATTCAGCCGGGATGCTCTTGACGGCAACCGAACGGTCGAGCCTGGTATCACGGGCTCGATAAACCACGCCCATTCCACCTCGGCCGATGATCTCTTCTATTTCGAAACCGCCGACTTTCTTACCCACGAGATCGTATTCATCCGACAGATCGGTAAAGTCGCTTTTGTCTGCCTTGACGAGGGTATCGAACAATGAGTCAACTTTATGGAAATCATTGATCTTCCGTCTAATTTGGTGCTCATACTCTGGGTATTTACTGATGAGTTCTTCTAAATCGGGTTCTTTGCCGGACAACTGTTCCTCGACGAACTGCCTGACAGCCTCTTTGAAACTATGCTCTCTGTTATTGTCATTCATAGTCGTCATCAAATAGCCGAGAAATTCTCGGTGAGCGCCAGCATCGCTCGTGAGAGCAGGTGTGCCACTGAATCTATACTTTTACCGAGTTTATCTGCGACCTCTTTGTAGGACAGTCCGTCAATCTTTATTAAGACAATCACATCTCTATAGTTGGGTTTCAGTTGGTCTATCGCTTTTTCGAGCTTATCCAAATCTTCCTTTTTGGACATGATGACACTTGGCGTCGTAGCGGCGATGGGGCCGGGATTCCCGGTAAATCCGCCATCGGTAGTTGACCCAACATTTTCAAACCGAACCTCTTTGCGAATATCACGCTTATCCGTGTAAATTTTGTCCATATTGTCACGGAGCTGGTTTTGGGCAATTCTGGCTAACCACCGCAGAAAATCGCCTTCGTTTTTGTACGTGAAGTCCTTGAGCCCGCCGAGGACGGAGACAAGGGCATCCTGGACCAGATCCATCGAATCCAGTCTGGGTCGAATCTCGGCGCCCATGCGAAGTCGGATTATACGCCTGACCCGCTCACCATAAACGCTGCACAACTGCTCTAATGCAGGCTCATCACCTCCCTTGGCTAGAGTAACTAATTCCTGTGTTTTTTGGTCGAAATTACACATCAAGTTTTACTAAACTCCACGTTTGAAAGACTTTATAAATTATAGCAATTTTTCAAAAAAATCTCAAGCAAAACGGCATGATCTGGCCTATTTCCCGTTTTTAAGAGTAGGACCAACAAGTTTTAGGGGCATGAAAGTATTAAAAATAATTTGAAAGGGTAGAAAGATGAAAAAGAGAATTTCAATTGTATTATTTTTGGTATCGTGTGTCGTTGCGCAGGTCGCTAAGGCGGATTTTGCCTTCGGTACTCCCGCAGAGGTACCAAACGTTAACACTTCGTCTGAGGACTTTAACGCGAGTATCTCTTCCGATGGTCTGTCACTTTATTTCATTTCCAGCCGGTCCGGCGGGATTGGAGGACGGGATATATGGGTAACGACGCGTGAAACGACAGATGAGGATTGGGGAGAACCGGTGAATCTCGGACCTACCATAAATACTCCGGCCGGCGAATGGGGTGTGAGCATCTCGTATGACGGCCTGTCACTCTATTTTGATACCAGCCAGAACGGCTCAGTAGCTGTTAACGATTTATGGGTGGCGACGCGCGCAACGACAGACGACGACTGGGGTAATCCGGTCAGTCTTGGGCCGACAGTCAACAGTTCAGGGGACGACTACACGCCGAGCATCTCTGCCGACGGCCTGTCGCTCTACTTTAATTCTGACCGGTCAGGCGGGGTTGGGGCGTATGACCTGTGGGTGACAACGCGGGAAACGATACACGACCCCTGGGGCACCCCGGTGAATCTTGGGCCGCCGGTCAACAGTTCGGCTTTCGACGTGTTCCCTGGCATCTCGGCCGACGGCCGGATGCTTTTCTTTGCCTATTTTGCCTCTGATGGGGCCGGCGGATATAGTCCAACAGACTTATGGATGACGAGGCGGGCAACGACAAATGATGACTGGGGTGAGCCCGTGAATCTTGGTCCCATCATCAACGGATCTGCGTTCGAGGATCACCCGAACGTCTCGGCCGATGGCTCCACCCTATTCTTCCGCTACAGCCAGACCGCCTTGCGTAGCGGAGGGGATCTATGGCAAGCGCCCATCATTCCAATCGTTGACTTTAACGGTGATGGAATTACCGATGCCGTCGACATGTGTGTTATGGTCGATCATTGGGAAACAGATAATTCTTTATGCGACATCGGCCCAATGGCCTGGGGCGATGGCGTCGTCGATGTCGAGGACCTGAAGGTCCTTGCGGAGCATTTGTTTGAGGAAGTAAGCGATCCGACACTCATAGCTCACTGGCCATTGGATGAGTCGGAGGGTATGTTCGTTGCGGACAGTGCCGGGGTCAATACAGGATATGCTTTAGGCGATCCTGTCTGGCAGCCTGAAAGTGGCATCGTAAACGGTGCACTTATCCTGGATGGCGTGGATGATTATGTTGTCACGGGGGCCGCTCCGCACCCGGAAGGGAATTCTTACAGCGTCTTAGCGTGGATCAAAGGCGGTGCTCCAGGTCAGGTAATGTTGTCGCAAATGGCCAAGGCGGATTGGCTGAGGGCAGATCCATCAGGGACTTTAATGACGGAACTGACCATTGCCGGTCGGGATGGTCGTTCACTCGGTTCGCAGGCCGTTATCACGGATGGCAACTGGCACCGGATCGGTTTTGTATGGGATGGTTCATACAGAAGACTCTACGTTGATGGTGTCATCGTAGCTGAGGACGAACAGGATAACTTGGATGTTTCATCGAATGGCCTCTATTTTGGAACGGGCAAGGTTATGGAATCCGGCACTTTCTTCTCCGGGCTGATCGACGACATCCGCATCTACAACCGTGCAGTGAGTCCATAAGTTCTCTTGAAGGTAAACAAAACACCCAATATCGTCAAAGGGCCGATAGTTTGAGATGCTGTCGGTCCTTTTGTGATTGGAAAACGGGAGAGCCATCTTACTTATGTCTTCTCATTTTTGTTGGGGAGAAGTTCGTATTACTTGTAGCGGAACAGCGGGGCAGGCCAAAGCCATCCGCAAGCTTCAGCACCCCGTCCGAGCCCGCAAGCTCGAAGGCTTCCTGGATCACAAGTCGGCGTAGCGAATTCGTATTTCGTATCTCGTATACAGTATGTCGCGGCGACTTGTCATTGCGCGGAGCGCAGCGACAAAGCAATCTCATATGATATAGACTCACAGTGTCATTCTGAGCGCAGCCCGAAGGGCGTTGTCGAAGAATCTATTAGAATCGGTCATTGCTATGGTTCCGGAGCAGATTGTGGAAAATTCACTCGCCACTCTTTGGCTTTTTCTGGTTTGTTCCAGGCTTCGTAGAGTACTAATTTTTCCAAAAATGTCACTGAATGAAGGCTGATGTCCCTTGACACTGTAAACGGGTCGTTAGGACTGACATTGCCAGTAACCGTGATGTTCGACATCTTGGCTTCAGTGGAACGAGACGAGTTGTTTGATGTGATGGCCATGCCGATATGAACCGTTTTGTTCATAGGGATTTCTGTGAACGATACATGGTTGGAGCTCTTGTCCTGCATAGTATGCCAATTCATTCCATCGCTTGAATGCTGGGCGGTGAATTGGTTGTCTTTGCGTGTGAGCCTCACCCAGCAGGGAGGTTTAGCCTGATTAGAGGCGTACCAACTTCGCGTAGCTCCGAGTTCAACAGTTCGGGATTGAAAGACAACGTCCCCGAGCGGAGTGACGATTATGGATGCGTTCGGCGAAGTGGCTTCGAGCGTGCTCCGAATCATCAAGCCTGCTTGCGTTGTATAGTGTGGCGGGGTAAGGCTCTCGATCTTTGCGGTGATCGAGCCGTCGCCGTCGAGGGTCTTGTACGTGAAATACAGGTCGTCGCAGATATACCACGTCTCCGAGCTGGGTTCGGGCAAGCTGAAGTTGAGTTCCTTTTCAATGATCCTCTGAGAGGATGAAGGGGCTATTAGAGTATAGGTGTCCATCACGTGATCATAACGGACAACTCCCGGTGTTGAAGAACTGTCTTTGGATGCATCAGTTTGATCGGCGTAAGCCGATTTTAGCATGTCAAACCATTTCCTTGCCTCCTGAGGCTTGCCCGAGGCAGTGTACAGGGCGATAAGATTTCTTATGGTGCACAGCGTGTGCCAATGGTTCTCCACAAGTAGAAGACGCTGGATGTCGAGCACTTCCAGATGGAGTCGTTCCGCCTCGGCGTGTTTGCCTTGTCTGTGATACAGTACTGCAAGTTCATGAAGTACGCGGGAGGTAATTACGCTTTCGTCTGTGAGATACTCTCGAGTAAAGTTAACTGCACTTCGGAGTTGCTCCTCGGCATCATCATATCGTCCCTGTTCTCGGTACACCATCCCTAATACGACTCTGTTTAGAAAAGTAATTGGATGTTCGGTGCCATAAGAGGCAATGCTCTCATCCTTTGACTTCTCGACTGAGACTTCGGCATCACTATAACGCCTCTGCCACAGATAGAATAAGCCGGGATAAGGCAGGGTCTGGACCTTGATCTCTGAACGCGATTCTCCCGTTTGCTCGCCGGTTTGAACGGCTTCGATCAGCACCTTCTCGGCCTGAATAATCTTGCCTTGTCTTGCGTAGTTTTCTGCAAGCGCTGCTACATTGTGAAAAGTCCCGCCATTGTGCTCACCCCACGCCTTTCGTGATATTTGTAGCGCGTTATTGAGGAGTCTATCAGCTTCCACGAATCTGCCCTGACGGCTGTATAAGCGTCCAAGGAGTGCGCAAGGATACGCCACCAGTGGATGATTGGGATCCAGCACCTTTGATGAAATATCCAGAGCACCGGTTAAAGTATTTTCAGCTTTATCATTTTGGCCACAGTCTAAAAGAGCAAAGCCATAAAAGAACATACATTGCATTGTTTCCGGGTGGCTCATCCCAAAGATTTGCCTACTGATCTTTAGAGTTTCGGACAACGACTGTTCTGCTCTTTTCGTATATCCCTGGGCAAAGTACGTCAAACCCAGCCATTTCCTAGTCTTTATCGTATCCGGATGTTTCGGGCCAAGAAGTCGGTTTCTGGCCGCGAGCGCCTCCGACAAGTGTTGTTCAGCCTCTCTATACCTCCACCACCCCCAGTACAGACGCCCCAGCTCATCGATCACCTCTATAGTACGCAGATTTTCCCGGCCCAGCTCGCGCGTGAATACATCAAGCGACCACTTTAAGTGGCTTTGCCCTTCTTCGAAGCAGGACACATTACTATATAGCTCTCCCAGTGTTTTTCTTATGGATGCTTCAATCAGGGGTGAATTGTCGAACATTCCCGACACATCTTTCGATGCATCATCGAGTATTTCCTTGATCGAAGCCTGGCGACCGCCTCGCTCGGAGGCATTCATTGCACGAAACACATGTTCCTGTAAGAACTTTGACACGGCGGTCGCCTCCTGGCCGGCACGTTCTGCTCTTAATGCAAAAAGCAGCGACACAATAACACCAATGACTAACACAGAAAGGACGGCTGTAAGACCGGTTACAAGTGCACGATTGCGCCGCACGAATTTACCGGCCTTATACGTAAAACTGGGCCGAGCTGCAGTGATGGGTTCGTGATTTAGATGCCGGCGAATATCTCCGGCAAGATCACTGGCAGATCCATAACGGCGTGTCCGATCCTTTTCCAACGCTCTGAGGGTGATCCAGTCTAGATCTCCCTGCAATTTGTGCTGCAACTGTTTGATGTCGGTTCTTCTTCGTTCCGCGGATTTCGTGGATTCCTCGATAGATGTTCGGCTGAGTCTTGTACTTGGAGTCTGTGGTTCCTCCTCACAGATGACCTTTCGCGCGCCATCAATTCCGTGCCCACGTAGTGTTTGAGGATCAAAGGGTAAAACGCCTGCGACAAGTTCATACAGGATGACTCCAAGAGAGTAGACATCCGTCCGCGTGTCGATGTCCTGGTTGCTCAGGTCCGCCTGTTCCGGACTCATATACTCCGGTGTGCCCACCAACTGACCCTGTTCGGTATAGAGCGTCCGCTCGGTCAACGGCTGACTGATGGCTCTTGCAACCCCAAAGTCAATCACTTTGGGAGAGGCTTGCTCGCCCTCGATTGTCACCAGGATATTCGAAGGTTTCAGGTCCCGGTGGATGATTCCTTTTTGATGAGCATATTGGACGGCCTCACAGACACGCAGAAACAACCTCAATCGCTCTTCGATACTCAGTCTGTGCTTATCACAGTACTCAGTAACAGGAATGCCTTTAACATGCTCCATAACGAAATATGGCCGTCCACTCGGAGTTAAACCGGCATCGTGGACACGGGCCACATGGGGGTGTTCCATTATAGCCAGAGCCTGCTGCTCGGCCTCAAAGCGGGCGAGAACACGTTTGGAATCCATGCCGGGCTTGATGACCTTCAGCGCGACCTGTCTCTCGACCGGACGCTCCTGCTCGGCTAAATAAACGATCCCCATGCCGCCCTCGCCAAGAATGCTCAGTAGTTTGTATTTATCGATTCGCCCGCCGGGCTGCTCGAAGAGCATCTGGGCATCAATCGTAGGCTGGTCCTGCGGACCCGGCCCGGGATGTTGCCACGCCTCGGACATAAACCGTTCGAGTCCTTCAGGAGAAGCGCCAAATATTGAGTCGTCGTCTTTCATGCGATTTCAAAAAATTGTCAAACATGCCCGTTCATAAATTCGAGTAATGTAAGCCTCAATGAAAACAACCGGATCAAGCTATCTCCTTATCCGTAAAAAAACTCAATTCCCTGCATTATTTTTTCATAAATTTGAACATTTCTTCCAACTCCGCCTCAGCCACATCACCCGACAAAACGGTTTGGTGTACATGTTTGGTCAATATGTTCTGAAATTGCTTCTTGACCGCACCCAACATGTTCGATGCTTTGGTTTCATCCTCTATATGGTATTTCTCACACAACGGAGAAAAGCGAGGTGCTTCAAGCCCTTCCAGGCTCGGTTTCAGCAAACGATCTCGAAACAAATACCAATGCGTATCCATGCCACGTCCGAGGTACCACTTTTTCAACTCGGCCAGGGCACGTTCCAGCAGATCGGTCTTCCATGCATAGTCAAAGCACTGCTCCGGCTCGAGTTGGCTGACCTGTTGGGGTAAGACAGGTGGATGATTCATGTCCAGCGGAACGAGCTTGGCGGGAGGGATGCGCTTTTGAGCGGTTTCTTTACGCCGCTCATCAACGAGATACTGGTTCAGGGCATGGAGCAGGAATGAACGGAAACGCCCTTTCGACTGATCGGCTCGTTCGATCAGAGAACGATTGAGAACGACCTCATGAAAAAAATCCTGCGTCAGATCTTTGGCTTGTTCGTTGTCATACCCCTTGCGGCGAAGATAGCAATAAACCGGTTTCCAGTAACGCTCCAAAAGCAAACCGATCAAGGCTTGATTCTTATCAGTATGCTCTTTGACACCTTCCACAAGGGACCAATGAGTCGTTAGAAACGTTTCCCTTGTTCCCCCCATATCTGTCCGGTCATGATATTTCATCCTTTTAAGGTATCCATAGAGTACCGATACAGTCCTTTCACCTCATATCATAGCATTTTTACCTATCAATCAGCAAGGTTCATATGGGTTGAAGGTCAACAATGACGGCAGTGGGAGTGATTTTTAGCTTTTTCAATATTTTTTCGGGAATTAATTCAGGATTGAGAATTTTTTACGGAATTAAAGATAGCCTGATGGATGGTTTGGAAATGCAAACGCGTTTGCTCCTCAAGTTACAGTATTCCAACAGGAAAAACAACGAAACTTCGTAAAACAACAAGAATGTAAAACCATTTGTATCAAAAGGAAGGAAAAGAAAATGGAAAAAGTAAAAGCAAAAAGAGTTTGTAGCGAAATGCTGGTCATCTTGGTTTGGGCATTCAACATCACGTCTGTCTCTGTGGCAGCAGAGGGCATATGGACAAGGAGGGCGGATATGCCAACCCCAAGGATGTCGCTGGGCACCTGCGTACTGGATGGTAAGATCTATGCCATCGGAGGGGCGCCAAGACCACACGCAGGTCTTTCAGTTGTTGAGGTTTATGATCCGGTAACGGATACCTGGACAAAGAAGGCCAATATGTCAGCGACAAGAGCCGCTCTGGGGGTGAGTGTGGTCAATGGCAAGATTTATGCTATTGGAGGCGCAGAACGAAGTGTTGGGATCATGGAAGAATACGATCCTGTGACCGACACCTGGACGAGGAAGACCGATATGCCAACGGCAAGAGGTTTCCTCACCACCAGCGTAGTCAATGGGAAGATATACGCCATCGGAGGCTCAGTGAGAACGGACGGTCCATTCTTCTCTACTGTAGAAGAATATGACCCGACGACGGATACTTGGACGCGGAAAACCGACATGCCGGAACCAAGGTATCTGCACACCGCAGGAGTCGTGAACGGTAAAATTTATGTCATTGCCGGCTCACCACGAAACCAGACGGCCAGTAATTCTGTGTTTGAGTATGATCCGGCAACCGATGTATGGACAAGGAAAGCCGATGCGCCAACGGTAAGATCCTGGCAATCCCCAACGGCCGGTGTCGCGGATGGTAGGATATACGTGATCGGGGGAGATGCCGGACCACCAGATGCGGAAGTAGAAGAATATGACCCTGCGACGGACACCTGGACGGCAAGAGCGGACATGCCGACACCGAGAGGAGCCCTGTCTATCACGGCGTTGAACGGCAGGATTTATGTCATTGGAGGAACAGTAACACTTTTTAATGACGTACTTTCGACTGTCGAAGAGTACTACCCTAACCCCCTCTTTGTGGACTTCAATGGCAACGGCACTGTGGATATGAAAGATTTACTAAGACTCATCGAATCCTGGGGCCAGGCTGATCCATTGTGTGACATAGCACCTCGGCCTTCCGGCGATGGTGTTGTGAACGATTTGGATCTGGAGCTTTTGATGAGCTTCTGGGCACAACCTATTGATGATCCCACGCTGAAAGCCCACTGGGCGCTTGACGAAGCCGAGGGTGACGTTGCCTATGATAGTGTGGGCGTGAACGATGCCTTTGTTATGGGTGGGACAGCGTGGCAGCCCGGCGACGGACAAGTCGATGGTGCGCTTCAGTTGGACGGGATCGATGGATGTGCCATCGCCGGCGCAGTCTTGAATCCGGCAGATGGGCCGTTTAGCGCTTTAGCCTGGATTCAAGGCGGTGGGCCGGGACAGGTCGTCATCTCCCAGTTAAACGGTTTTGACTGGTTGGGGATTGATTCGTCATCAGGCGGTTTGATGACGGAATTGTGCTTGTTGGGTCGCGGTGAAGGGCCCCTGCAATCCGAGACCGTCGTCACCGATGGTATGTGGCACCGCGTCGGCCTCGTCTGGGATGGTGCGAGCCGGATTCTGTATGTGGATGATGTTCAAGTCGCCGAAGACACACAGGAAGGCCTGGAAAGTTCAAACGGCGGCTTGTACCTCGGCACCGGCAAGCTCATGGAGTCCGGAACCTTCTTCTCCGGCCTGATCGACGACATCCGCATCTACAACCGGGCCGTGAGTCCGTAAGTTCTCTTGAAGGGAAACAAAACACCCAATATCGTTGAAGGGCCGGCAGTTCAAACCACAGCCGGCCCTTTTGTACCTGGATATCAGGGGGGGCATCATATTTATGTCTTCTCATTTTTGTTGGAAACGTTACGATCCATGCGACCTTGCTCAGAGCCTGCCCCGTTCGACAAGCGGCGAGGGACGAGTCATAACCACGAATTCACGCGAATAAACACCGAGAATTGGTCAATTCCACGATCTTCTGTATTCTATTCGGAGAAAGTCTTTCTTTCTCCGAAAATAAGTGTATAATATAAACAGCTACTTTGAGGAAGCAGCATGTGCCCTGAACCTGCCGAAGGGCAGATGACGGAAGCAAAGACGTGAGTTTATAGGGAGACCCATGGGCTTTGTCAAAAAAATGATCCGGAGACCTCAACGGAAAAATACCGGACATCATAATTCTTTTTGAAAGAAGATAAAATGAATGGCAAAACGAAACAATTCAGAATAACCCTTCTCCTGGTAAGCCTCCTGGCGGTCGGGCTGATGGTGCTCAATGGCTGTAAAGGGAAGGAATCGGAGCCTAACGAGCCGAATGAGCCTAACGCAGTTACCGCCGCGGCTATCCAATAGACGACGGGTCCGGCAAGGCGAGGCAGCGTTAGGATTTAATAGAAACGGGTTCAATTGGAATAGCCACCGTTTTCCGGGCACTGTCCCCAGCCATTAATAGGTAGGCGGTCCCGAGTTTTACTCCGGCTAAAATAAGCGTATAATTTCAACCAAAAACATCGAGGAAGCAGCGGAGGCTTGTTCTGAATAAGCCGAGTTCCTGACCATGTAGAAAGGGCAGTTGACGGAAGTAGAGACGCAAGGTTTTTGACAAGATGACACTTTGCCTTGAATTAAGTATGATGTCCTGCGAATTCTAATGACGGCGGGATTAAACTGCAAAGAGATACGTTTTCTTGTGCAATAAAAAGGTTCTATGGCAATGATCACTCATGTTAATACCAGTCTTCCAATACAGCTTTGCCTTCCATATCATCGTAGCTACTATCATCCCACTCTTTCCACTCATCAATCCGTTCTTCCATACGCCTTTTTACTTTGTCAATTGCATCACTCACATTTTGCCCCGACTTACGCCTTTGCAATAAGAACAGCATTTCCATTTTGTCAGTGCTGGAAAGAGCGACATATCGTTCAACGCGTGCCCCATCTTTTAAACCCTGAATCCATTCCGAAGATACGTCCGAACCAAGTTGCTCAACAAGTTCCATAGCTTTCGCATAAGCAACGCTTATTTCATCACGACGTTCTTCGAAATCCTCACGGTTGGTCAGAAACCGTAAATCCTGTTGAGAATTCTCTAAATCTTCTCGTGCATCATCATCCTGCACTCGAGAATGGTTGGCGTTATAAAGTTCTCCTTTTATGTAGTAAATGGTTCGCTGAAAATTCTGGGAGAAGTTATAAAGATCGGTCGCCGCCTGCCGAGAATTTTCAGGATAATGTTCTTGAACGAACATACGTAATACTTCCTGACCATCCAGCGTAGGGTTTTCGCTCAGCTTCAGAAAAGCATAGAGATTAACATAATTGCCCCAAGGACGTTCAAAGATCGGATTTTTATTGGAATTCCACATCAATCTCACGGCAATGCGTTTAATCCCCTTTTCCTGCAAAAATTGAAAACGCTGTGCCCAATCGTTACCCATATAGCAGGGGAAATAGTCGTGTCCCTCGTATTCCCGCCAAGCATCAAACTCACAGATAATTCGATTTGGAATCGCAGCAGTTAAGAACTGCTTATCGAGTCCATGAGGAAGTCGAAAGTCGCCATCAGTGTTTTTAATCGAGAAGGAAACATTGTCGAGAATGCCCTGTTCCATGTTTGCCGGGTTGCCCAATTCACCCATTCTTTGCCACGTTCGCATCTGGACTTCCTTGCCATATTTCTTCGCTATAGCCGCAGTCTCATTCGTTAGGCGATTCACCCTTTCTACGAATGTCATATCCTTGCATTTCTCACATTTGCATTGAAGCACGGAGACTTGAGTTTCATCACCTGTAATCTGGAGACCGTGTATATCTGGAAACAATTGGAAGAACTCCTCAATTTTACCTCGATAAACTGCCCACGTAGCTTCGCGACCGGGACAAACCGCAGTCCCCCACGTTGCCGGTCGAATGACCTTAAGAACTTCTTCTGGAAAGATAAATTGGTTGCTGTGGAAGAAAAGCTTCACTTTTTTGCTTTTAGCATGTTCGACAACATCGCTCAATGCTTGACGCATATAACCGGCTGTTTGTCTATGTTTGCTGTCTCTTGGAAACGCTCGCTTACCGATATTACCGATGCGGGGGATATCAAAGTCATATGTCAAAATAGCCTCCATACTTTCCTTGGCAAATAGCAGATAGCAGTCAATGCCATACTGGGCTGCTTTATCGATATTCCGCTTCGCCTGCTCAGCTTCCGCCCTTGCCCGCTCGGATCCTTCAACATATCGCAAGTTTACATGATCTATAAAAACAAGTTCAGTAAAAGGTTTGTAAGGTCTGGGGTCTGCTTCTCTGGCTGGAGCCAAAGCACATGAGATCAGGTAAGGAAATAGGATAACAAATAAAGGTTTCTTTATCATATGTGTACTCCTACGAGTCTAATGTTTTCAACATCTTAGCAAGTCTTTTGATCTTCTCAAGAGTTCGCATTCTTTCGCGTTTCTTCGCATCTTATCGCGGTATTTGCAGCGCAAAAGGGTATAAAACGGCAGTCGAATCTTGGCATTTTGCAGATTAACATGATTATGCAATTTGGTGGGTCCTTTGATCGGATATAATATCTTATGGATTATATCGTGGCCTTGTTACGCTTTAGATGTCCTTGCCATTTCCGGGGACATCGTACCCATTTCGGTGTTGAATTGGATATCGATGTCTCCGTCCAATCATACGAGAATTAATCAGAGGGCGCAAAATAGGTGGCTTCGATAAACATCCTCTTTAGCGGATCATCGTAGAATCTTGCGAGATCCATCTTGATTTTGTGCGTATATCCACAGGCCACACCCAGAGGCGTTGGCCAGTGGGAGAAGGCCAAAAGAATCCGGGAGGCATACGTTTGAAGCCATCTTTCCTTTTGAGTCTCTCGCATTGACTCCCGGCGGTTATGTGAACGCGTATCGAAGCTGTTTTCAGCGTGACATGTTTCTTTTTGCATAATCATTGTTCAACTCCTTTCAGTTATCGCGCGTCGCGCGTCTTCACTGTATAAGACGTTGGACGAATCATTTTATTACATCACGATTTGCTTTATTTGCGAAATTCACAAACAAAGGACAAGACCGTAACAAAATGGTAATATATTTAGAATTCCGGGGACATAGAGTCATTTACGGAAACCAGATAGACACTGTTAGGCCGCAAAGGATTGGAGAAAAAAGGGACGTTACCCTATTTATCGATCATGACAGGAACCGAACTCACGGATTACCCGCCGGACTTTGAGCCACACGACAACATGGTGAAAATGGAGTTCCAACGGGTAAGTGATGAAGATAAATAAAATAAGAACGCATGCTTTTCGACGTATTTTCTGAACTCTGTTGGCGTTTTGTTGCAAGAAGACTCGCTGATTCGTCCAGAATATTGTTGGTAATGAGCTGAAATTACGTTATTGCGAGACTCAAAGCTTGCAGGAATGTTTCAGTGGAATGTATATGGGAAATCCCGGATAAAGGGTGGTCAATGCCTTGGATGCGTGCAGTGCAGGCTAAGTCAAGTCATATGCAATAAAAGCCATGAAATGGATTAACAAATGGCAATTCGCTGCGTCATATAGAGGGCTATCCCCCCGAAAAGGATGAATCCGATTGAGTGAAGGCCGATAGCTAAAAAAGGGTAAGTGACGTGAGTACTCTATTCAATGACATAAAATATGCTTTGCGCAGGCTACGCAAGAAACCCGGCTTTACGGCCATTGCCCTGATCACACTGGCCATTGGCATCAGCGCCAATACCGTCATGTTCTCTGTGGTTAATATGATGGTGTTTCGGCCCATGCAGGTCAAAGATCCGGACCGCTTGGTGTACTGCGGCATACAGGGTTCCCCTGGCTTCCGCTATGAAGACTATACCGACATACGAGACGACAATCCGGCGTTTAGTGATCTAATCGCCGTCGGCGGTAGTATGGGAAGCCGCGGCACCTGGCTTCAGGGGGCTGTGGTCAGGGAGATGCGTATTGCGTACGTTTCGGCCAACTACTTTTCCGCGTTGGGGGTGGACCCGATTCATGGACGGACTTTCCTGCCTGAGGAAGAGCGGCATGGCGCGGAACCGGTCGCGGTGCTGAGCCACCGGACCTGGCAGGCACTGGGTGGCGATCCCAATGTGGCGGGCCAAGTCGCAGACATCAACGGCCAGCCTTGTCGGATCATCGGTGTGGCGCCCGAGGGATTCACCGGCACGATGCTTCATGGGCCGGATATTTGGCTGCCCCTTGGGGCTTACGGCCTGGTCGATCGTCGCCATCGCAATCGACCCTATCCGCGAAACGGGTTGATAGGACGACTCAAGCCTGATCTGGACATGGCGGCGGCCGAGGCAAGGCTCCAGGTGTTGGGTGCACGCCTCAAAGAGCAAATGAATACCCGATGGAAGAACAACGCCGTAGATTACCGATTGAAGGACAATGCCAGGCTGTATCTCACCCGGTTGGGCAAACTCTCGTTAGGGGAAGATGACCGCATTCGGCAAGGGACGAGGGCTTTGAGTATGGGCTTGATGGCGATCTCCTTCGTTGTTCTCCTCATTGCCTGCCTGAACCTCGCGAACATGCTCAACGCGCAGGGGACAGACAGACAACGGGAAATCGCCATTCGGTTGGCCATGGGAGGCGGACGTCTACGCATCATACGGCAGTTGTTGATCGAGTCGCTGCTGTTGGCGCTGTTGGGAGCAGTGCTGGCGTTGATCCCCAGCCTGGTGGGCATCCGCATGTTCAATGCCTGGCTGGCGCTGGCCCTGAGTTATGAGGTGATTCAAATCCCCACCTCATTTGACATTCGCGTATTCGGAGCAACCCTCGGAATCTGTCTGATCGCCACGATCCTGTTTGGTCTCAAACCGGCCTTGAACCTATCCAAACGCGATGTCATCGGCGACCTGAAGGAGTCGGGGGCCGTTGTCCAAACCCTAAAGCGCAGACGGCGTCTTTTACCACGTGGGCTATCGGTGATAGGCCAGACCGCATTGTCCGTGGCATTTGTCATGGTCGCGATGTTGTTTATGCGTACGGCCCAGAAGCTCGGCAATACCTATCCCGGGCTTGACTTGCACGACAAGATCCTGGTCAAGATCGATGCGTTGGCGAGTGGGTACGCTCCCGCTGGGGTTGGAGCAGCCTGCGCGAGGCTCGCCGAACGTCTGAAGGGGTTGCCGGGAATCCAAGCAGTAGGGTGGTCCATGGGATTTCCTGTGGGTGACTCTTACCGAGGTTCTTCCCCAGACGTTGCGGAATACCGGCCCGGGGTCGAAGAGGACAACGTCAAGAGCCTCTTCCCCAGAGGCGCGCTGACTTTCCCGGTCAATGGGGAGTACTTCGAGGCCATGGGAATGCCGCTGTTACGGGGCCGACCCTTCCACCCCCTCGATAGTGCGGCCGGAGCGGAACCTGTGGTGATCATCGGGAGTCGCCTGGCTCACAAACTCCGCGGAGACGGCAAGGTCCTGGATTGCCTGATTCAACATGGCGGGGGCCCGGAACCTCAGGTGTGCCGGGTGGTGGGGGTGGTTTCCACTCTGCGCGATCCATCCGGCGAGACCTCGGAGTGGGGCCAGATATACCAGCCGATCTCCCCGGACCAAGCCCCCATCTATATGCATATCCGGACTGCGCCGGAAAGGGAATCCCCGTTGTTGCAGAACCTCGGTTCGATGATTTACGATATCGATCCAATGCTTGCGGTGGTATCGTTGATGAGTCTGGCCGAGCACCATCGCGGAAGTCACGCCGTTCAGCAGGCGAGGATGAACGCCCAGGTGATTAGGATGTTCGGGATCCTGGCCATGTTCCTGGCCGGTCTCGGCCTCTACGCGACTAAGGCCCAAATGGTGGCGACACGCACACGCGAGATTGGCGTTCGCATGGCCCTGGGGGCCTCCCGACGCAGTGTCCTGGCCCTGGTCTTTCGCCAGAACGGCGTGTCAACCCTCGTCGGGCTGGTCCTCGGCATCTTGTTGGCCATTGGCCTGACATCCTTGATTCGCGGTACACTCTACGGCATCGGTCCCATGGATCCGGTGAGCATCGCTGCCACCGTGCTTGTGATGGCCACCGCGTCTCTTTTGGCCGGATACGTTCCCGCCTGCCGCGCAGTCCGAATCGATCCCATGGAGGCGCTGCGAGTAGAATAGAGAATACGGAACACCGCAAAGCCACGTTGGAATCCATGCCTCCGGCAAAGCCGGTGGGGAAGTTACTTTCTTTGCCTTTAGAGATACACCGTGTCACATCTGGAAAGATATTGAAAAAAAATATCAAGTGACTTAGACTGAAACCGAAACAGGAAGCTGTAATTTAGGTGGACGTGATAACCGGACATAACGTATGGAAACTTGACATTTTTGATTGGCATTTCGCACGGGTAACCTTTAAGGGATTGAGAAGATGAGCAAAAGTGATAAGAATACGATTTCAAGACGCAATTTCATCAAAACGTGTGCGGCGACAACCACTATCGGCGGAACGTCGGCACTCCTGCTGCCCGGCTGCTCCGGCGGCCTCACCTCCGCTTTGGGCGGGAAGTCTATTATACCGAAAGAAGCGACCATTCTATTCCAGGGCGATTCCATCACCGACGCCGGGCGGAACAAGGGAAAGCAAGTCAATGCCAATGATTCGGCCGCGATGGGTCGAGGATATGTCTCTCTGATCGCCGCTCAGCTCCTGGCCGACCGGGCGGGCGATAACCTGAAAATCTACAACCGCGGAATTAGCGGCAATAAGGTCTTTCAATTAGCCGACCGATGGGATCAAGATTGCCTGAAGCTTAAGCCGGACGTGCTGAGCATCTTAATCGGTGTGAACGATATATGGCACATGTTGAACGGCAAGTATGACGGAACGGTGGAGAAGTACGAACAGGACTACCGGGCGTTGCTTGCAAGGACACGGCGGGAGCTACCCGATTTGAAACTGGTGATCTGCGAGCCTTTTGTTCTGCGTTGCGGGGCGGTTGATGAAAAATGGTTCCCCGAGTTCGACCGATACAGGCGCGCCGCGAAGAAGATGGCGACGGAGTGCGGCGCATTGTTCGTTCCCTTCCAAAGCATGTTTGACAAAGCGTCCGAACTGGCGCCAGCCTCTCACTGGGCCGCCGATGGGGTTCACCCGACGATGGCGGGAGCCTGGTTGATGGCTCAGACGTGGGTGAAGACAGCGATGAATGCTTAGACGTGAGTCTATTGTCCCCATACGGTTTCATACTTGATATAGATCATGCGCGGGCCGGCTTCGCTTGTCGAGGCGACGGCGAATTTTACGCTTGTGCTGTCTGAGTGGTTGTGCTATTTTCTTCTTCACTCGAAAGGATCCCTTTCAGGTAAGGAGTGGCGTTATCTGAAGTGTTCGAAAACGCACGATCATGCACCGAAAAGTCATTTCGAGTACGTCTAAAATTGCAGTTACTTCGTCAGTTCAACCTACGCTTGTTCTGGTCTTAGTATTCTCCAAAACTTACTTTGAAAGGAAAGCTGTCATTATGAAAACAGATGTATTGGTGATTGGTGGAAGTGCAGCCGGTATTGTCGCAGCAGTAACAGGAAAAAGCAATTATCCCGACAAAGACTTTCTCGTCATTCGCAGGGAAAATCAAGTGATTGTTCCATGTGGCATTCCATATATTTTCGGCTCTTTGGACGGAACAGACAAGAACGTTATCCCTGATGCAGGTTTGGCCAAAGCCGGTGTAAATCTGAAGATTGGCAAGGTCGTATCTATTGATCAGTCCCAAAAGATTTGCAAAACGGATGATGGCGAAGACATTCGTTTTGAAAAACTTGTTTTGGCCACCGGCTCCATACCCTCGGTTCCAAAATGGCTCAAAGGTGCAGATCTCGAGAATGTATTTGTCATGACCAAAAACAAGGTCTATCTTGCAGAGATGTTAGTCAAACTTAAGCACTGCAAAAAAATCGTTACGGTGGGCGGCGGTTTCATCGGTATTGAAATGTCCGACGAGCTCAACAAAAAGGGCAAGGACGTGACGTTAGTCGAGATACTCCCCAACATCTTGGGCCTTGTCTTTGACAAGGAATTTGCCGTTGAGGCCGAGCACATCCTTCAGGACAGAGGGGTGAAGATAAGGACCGGAATCGGTGTCAAAGAAATTGTGGGTGACAAAAAGGTGAGCAGTGTTTTACTCAACAACTCTGAACAAATCGAGGCGGATGCGGTCGTTTTATCTATGGGATATCGTCCCAATATTTCTCTGGCGGAGACGTCCGGATTGAAGATTACCGAGAAAGGTTTTATCGCTGTTGATGAGTACATGAGAACCGAGAACCCGGATATCTTCGCCGTGGGTGACTGCGCGGAAAAGCGTGACTTTATTACCCGAAAGCACAGCGGTATTATGCTGGCCTCCACCGCCTGTGCGGAGGCAAGAGTGGCGGCAATGAATTTATATAAACTCTCGACACTCAAAACACTCAGCGGCACCATTGCCATTTTTTCTACCGCGCTTGGCGATACGGGTTTCGGGGCGGCGGGACTCACCGAAACGACAGCCAAAAACGAGGGCTTCGATGTGGTCACAGGTGTTTTTGAGGGGATTAACAGGCACCCGGGAACGTTACCCTGCACACACAAGCAAATTGTAAAATTGATTGTCGCCCGGGAGTCAGGGGTCGTTCTCGGCGGAGAAGTCATGGGCGGATTATGTGTCGGTGAACTGACAAATTTAATCGGGTTGGTGATTCAGAATCAGATGAGCATAAATTCTATTCTGACGGCACAGATTGGAACCCATCCGTTACTCACAGCACCCCCGACAGCGTATCCGCTGATAAAAGCTGCTGAAGTCATTACAAAAAACATGTGAACTCGAATGAGGTACTGTTATGGTGGATTGATAAGCCCGGCGAGTTATCAGGCTGTTGGAGCCTCTCGGCGGTGGACTAAAAAAATCACCAAACAACGATTTTCACTCAAGAAAAAGTTGACAACCTATCCCTTCCGTGCTAAGTTAGGGAATTGAGGAGTTGTTGAGCTGTTAATATAAGGATATTAAGATACGGAAATCTATTGTAGGAGGCAAAAAAATGCGGTTTTCTTCCATTTTCCTCATTATTATCGCCACAGTTCTTTTGGTATCCGCAGGTTTCGCCCAGGGAGCGGCCACATCCGGCACCAGTCCGGCGACCATTGTGCCCCGCGATCCCAATATAGCGAATACCCCATCTTATCCTTACGACGCTCTGGTCACCGGCGACCGCGTTAAGATTCGTTCCGGCCCGGGCACCAATTTCTACCACTGCGGTTTTCTTAACCGGGGCGATCGGGTGACGGTCGTCTCCAGGCAGTTCAGTTGGTCTCGCATCGTCCCGCCGGCCGGGACGTTCTCATGGATTTCCGAGCAGTACGTGAAGATCGATCCGGCCAATCCCGGCATCGGAATCGTCACCGGCAACAGCGTCCGGGTTTACGCCGGCTCCGATTATCAAAAGGCGATGTATTCCACGACGAAGCAGGGTCTGCTTGATAAGGACGAAAAGGTTAAATTGCTGGGCGAGCAGTCGGATGGATATTTCAAGATTGCCCCTCCGTCTTTTGCCTATCTTTGGGTGAGCACGCAATACACGAAGATAGCGCCCAAGCTTGTTGAAACACCGAATATACCGACGACGGTCGAACCGTTGCCCCAGGGGCCGAACGACACGAACGCCGTGGCGGTCGAAGCGGTTACCCCGGCGCCGACCGTTGAGCCGGCCCCGAAGTCCTATCTCGAAAAATACCGCGAACTGCAAAAGCGGGTCGAAGCCGAACGCAAAAAAGTCCTGAACGAGCAGGATTATACCGAACTCAAGAAAGGACTCACTGAGATCGCCAAAGACAAGGAGTCGGGACGTGTGGCGCGGTATGCGGAGTTTGTGCTCGGACAGATCGAAAGCTACGAGCTCGTGCTGGCCGTGAGCAAGCAAATAAAGCTTCAGACCGAGCAGTTGCAAAAAACGGCGACGGGCATCGAGAAGGCCCGTGAACAACGACTGGCCCAGGTGCAGGACGCGGGCAAGTATGCGGTCACCGGCGTCTTTCAGACGTATGCGACCTTCGGTCCGGGCAATTACAGAATCGTTGATGCGAACGGAAAAATGATCTGCTACGCTTTGCCGACCGGTGCGATCGCACGGATGGATTTGAAAAGCCTCATCGGCAAGAAGGTCGGCCTCGTCGGGACCATCGAGCCTCACTTGCCGACCAAAAAAGCGCTCGTCCGGTTTACGCAAATCTCCCTGATGGAGTAATTGATTTTCAGAGGGTGCGTTTGTCCCCTCTCATAGATGTGTTAGCGACAACAAAAAAAGTCGCGCCATGTCCGGCGCGACTTTTTTATTGCATCTCACAAAGAATGCTGGCGGGGGCTAAAAAGCATCACAGGTTCGATACGCCTTAAGCAGCGCGATCTCGCCTTCCTTGCCGCGGATGCTTCTACCGTGCTCCATACACAAGACGCCCTGATAGCCCTTCCCATGAATGTGTTTGAAAATGTTCTTGTAATTAATTTCCCCGGTTCCGGGCTCCTTCCGGCCGGGATTATCGCCGAGGTGGAAGCTGGCGATCTCGCTCCAGGCCATATCGATGTTCGGGATGAGATTGCCCTCGGTAATCTGCTGGTGATAGATGTCATCGACGATCTTGACCGAAGGCCGGTTGACCGCCCGGCAGATCTGGTACGCCTGGGGAATCTTGGTCAGGAACAGGCCCGGATGGTTCGTCCAGGCATTCAACGGCTCGAGAACGAGCACCAGTCCCGACGATTCGACCGCATCGGCGCAATACTTGAGATTCTCGATCACGTTGGCCGTCTGATAATCCCATTCCAGCCCCTCATCGAACCGGCCCGGTACGACCAGCGCCCACTTGGCGTTGACCCGCTTGGCGCATTCGACGCCCTTTTTCATCAGGTCGATCAACATCTTGCGGATTTCCGGATCGCGGGTGACGAACGACTTGACGCCGAAATCGGCATACAGCACAAACGGTCCCAGCGTCATGTCCAGCCGGCTCATTTCGCGTGCAATTTTTTCCTGCACGTCCGTCGGCTTTCTCATCAGGCCGTTGTCGAACATCGCGGAAAAACCCTGGTCGGCCATGAACTTAAGCTGGTCGATAAGATCGTTTCCCGCGTGCTGTCTGAATTGTCCGAAGCTCGGGGCGTATTTGAGCTTGAATTTGCCCGACGGTGACGCCGCCCGCGCCGTTGATGTCCCCGCGGAGATCGCCACCGCCGCCGCCGCGGCAGAGGCCATGAGATCCCGCCGGGAGAGTTTGCCTTTTCGATCGCTGTTCTTTTGTACGTCTTGCATTCTGAGTACTCCTAATTTCCATCCCCTCGTCACAATCTACTTCTTAAACGCGGTCCATTTCTGTTTGCTCTTGGTGCTGGCCAGGACGGTCTCGATGAAGAGCATCCCGCGCAGGCCGTCGTTGACGTCCGGGAAATCCAGGGCGAGCGGATCGGGTTTCGTTCTCGTGAGTTTGGCCCGGACGGTATCGGCAAAGTTGCCATACGTCGTGGCGAAGGCCTCGAAGAAGGCCTCGGGATGGCCCGACGGCAAGCGTGTCGCCCGAGCGGCCGCGGCGCTCTTGTCGGCGACGTACGGATTGCCACGTTTCCATACCTGTTCCGGCCCGTCCGGCACCTTGACATGCAGATAGTTCGGATGCTCCTGGTGCCATTCCAGGCCTTTTTCTTCGCCGTAAATCCAGATGGCCAGATTGTTCTCTTCGGCGATGGAGACCTGGCTGGCGTGCAGAACGCCCCGGGCGCCGTTGTTAAAACGCAGCAGGACGTTGCCGTCGTCGTCGAGCTTCCGGCCCTTGACGAAAATACTCAGGTCCGCACAGACTTCCTTGATCTTCAACCCCGTGATGTACTCGGAAAGGTTCTCGGCGTGCGTGCCGATGTCACCCATACAGCCGGCGCCGCCGCTCTGCTTCGGATCGGTGCGCCAGGCGGCCTGCATCTGACCGGTCTTCTCCAGCGCCGTGGCCAGCCAGCCCTGCGGGTATTGCACGACGATCTTGCGAATCTTACCCAGATCGCCGCCGCGGGCCATGTCCCGGGCCAGCTTGACCATCGCATAGCCCGTATAGTTGTGCATCAGGCCGAACACCTTTCTGGATTTCTTTACGATGTCTTTCAGCTCTTTGGCCTCCTTGACGTTGAGCGTCATGGGCTTTTCACACATGACGTGGAAGCCCGCTTCCAGAAAAGCTTTGGCGATCGGAAAATGCCAGTTGTTCGGCGTCGTCACCGAAACGAAGTCGATCCGTTCGCCCTCCGGCAGCTTCAGCTCGCGCTCGATCATCTGCTGGTACGTGCCATAGACGCGCTTCGAATCGAGCAGAAGCTCTCTGCCTTGTTGTTTGGATTTGCGCGGGTTGATATCGAACGCACCCGCTACCAGATCGATGCCGCCGGCCAATCGCGATGCCTTGCGATGCACGGAACCAATGAACGCTCCCGGTCCGCCGCCCACCATACCCATTTTCAATTTTCGGTCAAGTGCCATTACCTGCTCCTTTCAATCAAATAGATTCCATCCTTATGTTGTGTTCATTGTCCTAATTGTCCATCAATATATCTCAGGCCAACGGGTTCCGCAAGGTTCTCTTTGAAAAGAAAATGAGTGTAAATATCGATTTTGTTGCATTGTTGACAATAGCTTTCGTAGCGAGTACTTTAGAGCGGGTAGGGTGTGCACCGCACACCGTTCCTTCCGACAAAGGTTGCATTGTACATCCTACCGGAACTCGACACGTTAACGCATTCGACGTAATAAATCGCTGGAGAGCAAAATGAAAACTGACATTCGCCCGGTATCTGTTGATTTGTATTTTATTCCCATCGAGACGCGGGTTCCGCTGAAGTTCGGGCCGGAGACACTGACGTCCGTGATCTGTGCGCGCGCCTGCGTCACCGTCGCAAACGACCAGGGACAAACGGCGCAGGGATGGGGAGAGACGCCGCTGAGCGTCCAATGGGTCTGGCCCAGCAGCCTGGGATACCAGGAACGGTGCGAGGCGATGCAGCGTTTCTGCCACATGCTGGCCAGGGCCTGGGCACAATTCGATCAAAAGGGCCACCCGATGGAATTGGGCAGCGATTTTATCGAATCGATTCTGCCGGACTTGTTGGAGCAGCTTAACCGCGAACGGGGCGAGCAGGCCGAGCCGATGCCCCACCTGTCGGCGTTAGTTTGCTGTTCGCTGTTCGATATCGCCGTGCACGACGCCTACGGACATCTTCTGGAACGAGACGTATATTCGACGTACAACGGAGACTTCATGAACCGGGATTTGTCACACTTTATCGAGCCGGCTTTAGGATTCGATGTATCCTTTGCCGGCAAATATCCCGAGGACTTCTTTGTTGATTCTCCTGCCAAGACCCTGCCGGCCTGGCACCTCGTCGGCGGTAAAGACCTGCTCGATGCCTCCGAGCTGACCGGCCGGGAACCGGATGACGGCTACCCTGTTTTGTTGCCGGACTGGGTTCGGCGCGACGGCCTGACGTGCCTGAAGGTCAAGCTCCGCGGAAACGATCCCGAATGGGACTACGAACGTTTGATCCGGGTCGGCGAGATCGCGATCAACAATGATGTCCTATGGTTGACAAGTGATTTTAATTGCACGGTCACCGATCCCGCCTACGTCAACGCCATTCTGGACCGGCTCATGAAAGAATATCCCGGCATCTACCAGATGATTCTCTACGTCGAGCAGCCGTTTCCCTACGACCTGGAAGAGAACCAGATCGACGTGCACAGCGTCTCGGCGCGCAAACCGTTGTTCATGGACGAGAGCGCCCACGACTGGCGGCTCATTCGACTCGGTCGCCGCTTAGGCTGGACCGGGGTGGCGCTGAAGACGTGCAAGACGCAAACCGGGGCCTTGCTGAGTTTGTCCTGGGCCAAGGCGCACGGCATGACCTTGATGGTGCAGGATTTGACGAATCCGATGCTCGCCCAAATCCCGCACGTTTTATTGGCGGCTTACGCCGGGACGATTATGGGCGTCGAAACGAATTCCATGCAGTTTTACCCGGCCGCCTCGGCGCCGGAAGAGGCCGTCCATCCGGGACTCTATCAACGCCGGAACGGACAGGTCGATTGGTCCAGCCTGAACGGACCCGGATTCGGTTACCGAGTGGACGAGATCAAAAGGGAATTGCCCGAGCCGGCGGCGAGTTATTGATTAGTTTCTGTTGTGGAAACTCTATTTGTCATTCCCGCGAAAGCGGGAATCCACTTCATACGTTACGTTCCTGGATCCCTGTTTTCGCAGGGATGACAACAAAAATCGATGGGCGGCAGCCTCAAGCGAAGCTTGGGGATGGTTTTCGCCCCCCCCCCATCCCCAAATCCTTCGGTTTTGAGGCTGCCACCCAGTTATGAATAGAGAATCCGGAAATTTCCATGTTATCACAAGCGTTCTGCAAAATTTCAGTTATCAGATACTATTTCGATTTTAGCGCTTCATATCGGCGACGTCTCTGTTTACAATACGGCCGCATTAGTTAATTTTTGTTAGGAGACGAAAAGAAAATGGCAAAACTCAGTGCTTTTGCAGATGAAGTTACCGACGATTTTCTTCAGCAGGTCAAATATCTGGCCCGTGAGAACGTCGGGTATATCGAGCCCCGCTTTGTGAATAAGAAAAACCTCATGGACCTGACGGTCGCCGAGCTTAAGGAAGCCAAGGCGATGATCGAGGACCACGGCCTGAAGGTCAGCGCCATCGGTTCGCCCATCGGCAAGGTGAAACTCGACGAGCCGTTCCAGCCGCACCTGGACATGTTCAGGCACGCGGTCGATCTGGCCGTGCTCTTCAAGACGCCGTTTATCCGGATGTTCAGCTACTACGCTCCCGAAGGCAAGGACATCAACGATTACCGCGAGCAGGTGATGGAACGCATGGCCGCGAAGGTCGAGGCGCTTCAGGACGCCGACGTGACGATGGTCCACGAGAACGAGGCCAATATCTACGGCCACACGGCGGCGAATTGCGTCGATATGGTCGAGACCATCAACTCGCCGAAGCTCCGACTCGTGTACGACCCGGCGAACTTCGTCTGGGGCGAGAAGCTCACCAACAACGTCGAGGTCTGCTGGCCCGTCATGAAGCCGTACGTCGTCCACATCCATATTAAAGACTGGAAGCTCGGTTCCGGAGACGTCGGCAGCGTTCCGGGCGAGGGCGACGGCCAGATCAAGGAATTGCTGGCCGAGCTTGCGGCGATGAACTATGACGGTTGCATGACGATGGAGCCGCACTTGCAGACCGGCGGCCAGTTCGGCGGCTCGACGGGACCCGACCTGTTCTCGAAGGCGATTGCCGCCGTTAGGGAACTCGCCAACGAAGTCGGCCTGGTGTGCGAATAAAAACGTAGGGTGGGGCTTGCCCCACCATGATTGAATCGGTGGGCTAAAGCCCACCCTACGAGTCTTGTTTTACTCGGAAAGGAAAGCCCAAATGAAAAGCTGGAATTTTGGAATTATCGGCGCCGGATTGATCGCAGATTTTCACGCACGGTCCATCGGGGACCTGCCCAACGCCAGGCTGATCGGCTGTTGCGACAAGCTCCCGGACCGGGCCAAAAGCCTCGCGGATAAACACGGCGTTCGCGCTTTCGACGATTACGAACAAATGCTCGCGAGCGACGAGATCGATATTGTCACCATCGCCACACCGAGCGGCTTCCACATGGAGCCGACCATCGCGGCCGCCGAAGCGGGCAAGCACGTCATCTGCGAAAAGCCGGTGGAGATCACCCTGGACCGGATCGACGCGATGATCGCCGCACACGAGAAGGCCGGCACGCGCCTGGGCGGTATCTTCCCGTACCGGTTCAACGACATGATGACGCCTATGCGGGAGGCGATCAATTCGGGACGTCTCGGCGTGATTACCTACGCCAGTATTTTCGTGCCCTGGTGGCGGACCGACGAATATTACACGGACTCCTGGCACGGCACCTGGAAGCTGGACGGGGGCGGCGCACTGATGAACCAGTCCATTCACATGGTGGATATGCTCTGTGATGTGATGCCGCCGATAGAAACGGTCCAGGCGTTCACATGCAAACTGGGCCATCCTCAGATCGAAGCCGAGGACACCGCTGTAGCCGTGCTGCGCTATACCAACGGCGCGCTGGGAATGATCTACGGCACGACGGCTTCCTTCCCGGGCCAATTCCGAAGGTTCGAGATTACGGGCACGAAAGGCACGATCATCAACGTGGAAAACAGCATCACGGTCTGGCAATTCGCCGACGAAAAGCCCGAGGACGCCGAGGTCCTCAAGAAATTCGGCGAGATCGAAGGCGGAGGCGGCGTCGCCGATCCGGCGGCCATCACCCACGAAAATCACACGCGGAACTTCAAGGCGTTTTTAGAAGCGCTCGAGAGCGGCGAGGACTTCTGGATCGACGGAAAAGAAGCCCGCAAAGCCGTCGAAGTTATCCTGGCCATCTACGAATCCGCCAAAACCCAAAAACCGGTCAAGCTAAGCTGATATTTCTCATTTCCATGATGAAATGAAGGATACGATCCTTGCCATTGCTGGTTTGGTTATCGTTATTGGCATTTTTTGCCTTGTTGCATCGTGTTTCTTATTCGTGCAATTTAGGCAATGGACAAAAACACGGCTTTTGGATATTGAGGTAGATATATCCCAACCGGGCGAATTTTCCGGACAGTTTGTTCCGAAATGTCCCATAGCTGCCTACTACACATTGTTGCTCGAATTACCTCCCTCTTTCACTGAGGATTCCGACACCCAAGCCTTACTGGATGGCTTGGAGGCCCGTCTGAGCGTTTTGGATTCTCATGGATCGGAATTGAGGGGCTTTAAAGAGCGCGATATAAAATATAAAACACGTGGGAATCCGATAATGCTGGAGCAACTGTATCGTCTTCCAGAGGAGTCTTATACACTGAGATTCACAATCGCTCAAGGAGCTAAGGCATTATCGGGTACGAAACAGCACTTGTTTTTGGAATATCGTCTTGGATTCCAAACGATCGAACTACACATCAGCCTTTTAGCGACCGTAGTCGCGTTAACCATCGGTGCAGGATTAACCTTCTATGGACTAACATTAACAAAGAAAAAACAAGCCGAGATTTAAACTACTTATTACACGTTCACCGTTTGACTTTACCGTTGATGCTCAATAACGATGACGGAGGCGATTTCATCCGGGGCTTTTTCTGGGAGCCGAATAATTAAGTCATCTGTTTTCTTTGCGGTCTCCAAAGCTTTTTTGTCAGGATCGGCGAGTAAATAGGCACGCTTGATTTGCATATCTCCCGCAGGTACCTGGAGAACACCGTTCTGTGGCCAGTCGAATACGTGGGCGTAAATCTTTCCGGGCTTTTTGGTGTATCGGCCCCATGCCGGCTTCTCGAAGGGGCTTGCGGTTGTGCCGTAAATTGCTTTGCCGTTCGTGGCCATCCATCGGCCGATGGCCTGCATGGAATCGATACTTTCCTGCGGGATCGAACCGTCGCCTTTCGGGCCGATGTTCAATAAGTAATTGCCGCCTTTCGAGACGATATCGATCAGGTTGTGGATCAGCGTCTCCTTTGATTTCCACGCGTGGTCGTGCTCGGAGTATCCCCACGTCGTGTTCATCGTCATGCACACTTCCCAATCGACGCCGGGCACGCCGGTCGAGGGGATGGTCTGTTCGGGTGTCGTGAAATCGCCTTCCTCCGGCTTCCAGGTTCTTAGGCGGCCCACGGAATCGTTCTTCTCGATATGCGGAATGTGATAGAGACGGTTGTTCGAGATAATACCCGGCTGGAGGCTCCGCGCCATGGCCATCAGCTCGTCGGCGCGCCAAAACGGACCGTCGTTGCCCTTTTTCGAATAGTCCCACCAGATGATATCGACGCCGCCGTAGTTCGAGAAAAGCTCGCGCGCCTGGTGGTGGAGATAATCGACGTAGATGTCGTGGTGGCGCGGGCCGTTCGGGGACGGCTTGCCCTTGAGTGGATGGGGCAACTGGTCTGCTTTGATATAGTCGTACTGGGGGTGGTGCCAGTCGATAACCGAGTGATAGAAGCCGACATTCAATCCTTCGCTTCGGACGGCATTTACGATTTCTTTGCAGAGATCCCGGCCGATGAGATCGTGGGCGTCATACGTGGTGTATTCAGATTCAAACAGGCAGAAACCATCGTGGTGTTTCGTGGTGAAGACCACGTATTGACAGCCGGCCCGGCGCGCCAGCTTCGCCCACGCATCGGCAAAGCCTTCCTCCGGACGAAAGTGCGGGACCGCCTCGTGCGCGTATTCCCAGGTGTCCGCGCGGACACGCTGCTGAATCCATTCCATGCCGCCCCGCGTGCCGACGGGTTTGTCCTTCCACGTTCCGGCCAAACCCGAATAGAGCCCCCAGTGAACGAACATCCCGAAGCGCGCCTGGCGCCACCATTGCATCCGGGCGTCGCGCTGCTCCGTCGTCTCGGCGCCGGCCGGAGAGATTTGGATCAGGGCAAAGGCGACCACCAAACTCAGTAAAAGAACAAACGTTGTGTTTTTCATATTTTCTTCCTTTCTCAAGATCAGATGAGCTAACTGATGGAATTCTATCAAAAACGGCTGAAGTTGGAAAGACGTAAACGACGGTCTGGGAAGTTGCTATTTTGAACCTCTCACCATACAATGAGCGGATTGCCCATTCAGCAAAACAAACAGGAGCCGATATGAAAAAAACACGGTCAATACTTCTTATAGGTATTTTCGCTGTTATCACTCAGACCGCTTCCGCGAACGCGAATACGGAAAAAATGAACATCGCGCCGAATCCTTCATTCGAGGATGATTTGACCGGGATCGAGACGAACGTGTGCGTTTTCGGCGGCTGGTTTCCCATCGGCGTCGTGACGGATGAGGGCACAAGTGAAATAAGAATCACGGAAGAGGCCGCTCGCACGGGAACGAAATCTCTGCGAGTAACACCGAATACCAGTACCCTCAAAGGAACCATTTACTACAGTCAATACAACGCCGGAGAAGAAGTTCGGACGAATATCACTCGCACGGGCGTCCGCGGCGCCAGGACGTTTGCCTTCCGTCTGGACCAGGATATTCTCTCATGCGATGCAACGGTTTGGATCAAGAAAACGGACCGGCAAAAAATTACATTAAAGACGATTTGGTACACCCGCCGAAATCGCATCCCGTTCATTAAAATTGCAGAAAACACCGTTACTGACCCGGTCGAAAGTAAGGATGGCTGGCTCAGATATTCTCTGCACGCCATGCGATGTCATACGGCCCGACAAGTCCAGATCGTTGTTGAAACCAATGGCTCGGAACCGTTTTATATCGACGACGCAGAAATCTATTTCAATCGTTATCCGCACGTGGACATCCTGGTCGATCAACTCGGTTACGAAACGCAATCTCGCGCGAAAGGCGTTATACTGCAATCCTCCATCTCCCTCCGTCGTCCGCCGGATTCGTTTTCACTTATCGATCTTGCAACTTCCAAGAAAGTGACGACGAAACAATGGAAAGAAATCGGCTATTTTCCTGAATGGGATTTATATCACTGGCAGGGAGACTTCTGCGACTATCAAATCCCCGGACGATATGTTGTAGGAACGACCGTGGACGGTGCCGAGTATTATTCGCCGCCTTTTGATATCCGCAAGAGCTTGTTGGTTCCGGACACAGCCGAGTTGGCTTATCGATTCTTCTATTATCAGCGTTGCGGTATGGCCGTTCCTTCCTTTCACGCCGCGTGCCATCTTGACGATGGCAAAATGCCGGACGGAAGCCACAGGGACCTGTCCGGCGGCTGGCATGACGCCGGCGACTATAACAAGTATAACGGCTACACGCCCGAATCCGTTTATGCTTTGGCTTTTGCCTACGATCGTCGCAAGACCTTCTTCGATCAGTTCGACCGCGATGCAAATGGTCGGGCGGATATCCTGGACGAGGCGATCTGGGGAGCTAAGTTCCTCGAAAAATGTATCCATCCCGAAAGCCTCGATATGATCGCGACGATCAGCTCCGGTTATGGCTACTGGGGCAAGCCGGATAAAGAGACGGACAACAAGCTCCGAACCGGCGATGAGCGAACCGTTCGAGGAAGTCTGGCGGATGCTTCTGCCTGCACACGGGGCCTCGCATTGCTGGGCAAGTATGTCCCTCGCTACCTTGCGATAGCCGAACGGCTCTATCAGAAACGCGGCGGCAAGATGCCGGAATTGCTCGCTCTTTACAGCGCGACACAAAAGGACGTCTATCGTGATGCGGCGAAGAAGCGTGCCGAAGCGCTTCTGAATCAAGGCCAAGATAATACGGCCGCTTTCCGTGAATTAGCCGAATACGCGATTGCCTTTCCGACAGATCATCTCGTCCCGGCCATTCGCGCTATGGCCCAAAGGCGGCTGGAAGAGCTTGAAGCGATCTGCGACAATCCTTTTAAAATTACGCGGCGGCGGGACGAGGATGCAAGCCTCATTTTCTTTCGCCACTATCGAGATGTGAATAACTGGTACGTCGGAGAAAGTCGCGAGCTTTTGGATACCGCGTATGAGGGCCTTCTATTGAAAGCGCTCGGATTCGCTCAAGGCCGTTCTATTGCGGAGAACCAGGTCCATTGGGTTTTAGGCCGAAATCCGTACGGCGTCTCGACCATGGAGGCGGTCGGGAGTGTTTTCATGCCGCATTATCATCATCGATACAACGCCCTGGCGGGCAATCCACGCGGCGCCGTACCGGGAGCTGTCGTGAACGGGATCACCCGGGCGTGGCCGGACCACGATCGTCCCTGGCTGGATATGCATCCGGAACCCAATGCGGATTACCAATCCAACGAGCCCTGGCTGCCCCATAACAATCGGTGGCTGTTCCTTGTCGCCATGTGGTGAGAGGGTGTGTATCAAAAGGGGTCGCGCTTGGTCGGGAACAAGGGGGCGGATTTTTCACGGTTGAATTTGACGCCCCGGCCGGTAACGATTTCTTTCTGCTCGCGGATAAAATCCACATATTGAAGTAACGTCCAGGCGCTGTTATGCCATCGCATCTGGTAGCCTCTCTGGTGGGCCTGCTTTTCCATCATGAGGCGTTTGCTCTGGTTGAAGGCCAAATAGTCCAGAGCCTGAGCGATTTGCTCGATAGACGGTTCCCCGGGATCGACCAGGATGCCGCGGGCGTATTTGCCGATCACCACGCCGTCGGGACATCGTTTGTTGGAATTGATCAGCTCGCGCGCATATCGCGACTTCGTCACGATGGCGACCCGCCCGGAGCCGAGCGTGTCCGCCAGGATACCGCTGGAAATCTGCTGCATGTTGAGGTACGGCAGGAGCATCACATTCGTCGCGGCGTAAAGCTCCACGAACGCCGTCTCATCCAGGAACGTATCCAGGAAGACCACGTCATACTCGCCGAAATCCATGTCTTGCATGTCTTTGATTTTACACCAGGTCAGTTTCGATTCTTCGAGGCCGGCGTTCAATAGTTCCTGATATTCCCTGTAATATTTTCCGCCCTCGGCCTTGACGAATTCCGGGTGACATTGGCCGGCGATCAGGTAAACCATTCTTTTTCTTTGGGCCTCGGTGCACGAATCGTTGAGAAACCTGCCGTAGCCTCGCAGGCCGTATTGAATCCCTTTGCCCGGCGACAGCAAACCGAGCGTCGTGATTAAAAAGCCGTTCTCCAGACCGTACCTGTGTTTGATTGCGAGCCGGTCGAACTGGGACCGCTGCTGCATCCGGATGCCGTGGTCGATGTGCTTGAGCTTGACGTGGGCGATGCCGTATACGGGCGATTCGAGCGTTTGAATGGCGCTCTCGGTCGTGACGACAAGCCCGTCGCTCAATTCGGCAAGGTCTTGCAGAACTTTTTTCTGATGCGGGTCCGGCTCATCCAGCACCGTATGAAGATAGACGAGCGTCGTCAGGCCGTTTTCCACGAACGCTTTCGCCATTTTGACGAAATTCGCGCCCCGGGCGTCTTCGCCGCTGTCATCCGGGTCAAGACCGTATTCGTGCTGGAGAAGAACCACCGTAGGGTTAGGGCTTTGTTTGGCACGAGCGATGATGTGGCCGGTCGTGTCCCGCCAGGAGATGGGATTATACTGATCGATCGTCAAATCCACGGGGATCCGATACGGCCCGTTGCCGCGGTCGATGGCGGCCACTCGAATGTGGCCGACTTCACCCGTAAAATGCTCCAGCGCCGTTGCCAGATCGCGCGAGAACGTGCCGATCCCACAACGGCGCGGAGGATACGTACTGACAATCCGAATGTTATACGCCATAATGAATTACCAATTTAGATTGTAGAATGAAGAATTTAGAATTCTCAATTCTACATTCTCAAATCTAACTTCACACCGTCGCCATGACGCCCCGGACATAGCCGACCGACTCGGCCAAACCCGCCAGCGGATCGTCGGCGTCTTTTTCATATTCGAACGAGACAATACCGTCGTACTTGATCTTAACAAGAACCCGGATGAAGGCGGGGATATCAATCACACCGCGACCCATTTCGACACAATGTCCCTTCTTGGTCGCCTCTGAGACATCCTTGATGTGGACGTCATGAAGCCTCTCGCCACAAAGCACTGTTTCTGCGATAGGATCGTCGCCGTAGCGTTTGGTATGTCCTATGTCGTGACACATGCCGATGCGCTTGTCCAGATTCTTTATATGCTTGAGTGCAACGGCGGGAGTGGGGAAGAACTTATCGCCCGGGCCGTGGTTGTGGATGGCGACTTTGATATCGTACTGTCGGACCTTTTTGTCAATCAGCGGCAACATCTCGGGCGACGGCGCTGCGATAGCGACCTTCATCCCCGCGGCTTGGGCGTAATCGAACGCCTGATTGACCTGGCCTTCGTTTTTCATGCTGATGACTCCTCCGCCGTAAAGAGTCAGGCCGGCTTCTTTGACCTTCGCCACAGTCGCCGCGATTTGGTCGGGCGTGCTGTCCAGTTCCAGGTGCATGCTCTTGAAACAAATGTACTTTAAGCCGACTTTATTCGTCATCGCCAGTGTATCTTCGAGATTGAATTTTCTCAGGGTGTATGAAGCCAGACCCAGTTTAAAAGGTAATTCCTTCTTTCGGGAGGCTCCGGAACGACGAGGCTGCCCCATACTGTCGCAGGCCCCCACCAATGAAGCGGCCGCTCCCACCCCGGCTAATTGCAAAATGTGTCTTCTGCTTTGCTTGTGTGCTCTCATGAATTTACTCCTTATCTGGAATTTAAACATTACTTCATGGCATTCGACGATAAAACACTCGCATTCGAAAAGCAAGGAAATTCACATTGTCCGCCCCCTGCACTTGTGATATGATAGTGTCCCAAACGTAGGGGCAGGTCCCTGTGCCTGCCCGAAGCAATCACACGGGATTGCCTCTACCGGGCGGCAGATTTTGAAAGGCAGGAGTAAATGGGGAATCGAAAGGCAAAAACAAGAAGCAGACTAACTCGTCGGGGATTCTTGAAAGGCTCCGCCGCTGTCGCAGCGGGAACGTTCATGCCGGCAAAGATCTTCGGCTCCAGTGCTCCAAGTAACCGAATTACCATTGGAATGATCGGGATGGGCCGTCAAGCGTATCACTCCAATGTCAAATCGTTCCTCAACGCGACCGATACGCAGGTTGTCGCCGTTTGCGACGTGGACGCCTGGCGGCTCGACAACGCTCAAAAGGCCGTCGATACTCACTACGCTAAAAAACAGTCTTCCGGACGATTCAAAGGGTGCTCGATCTACAAAGACTTCCGTGATCTGTTGGATCGCAAAGACATCGACGCGGTGATGATCTCCACGCCCGACCATTGGCACGTGCCGATGGCGACCGCGGCGGCGAGGGCGGGCAAAGATATCTGTTGCGAAAAACCGCTGACGTTGAACATCGCCGAAGGCCGGTTTCTTAGCGATACCGTCAGCCGATACAATCGCGTCTTCCGGACCGATAGCGAGTTCCGCTCGCACGCGTGCTTCCAAAAGGCCTGCGAGCTTGTGCTTAACGGGCGCATCGGCAAGGTGCATACGATCCGCACGGGCGTGCCTGCGGGTGACGTAGCCGGACCGCCGGCGCCGGAGATGCCCGTGCCGGAAGAATTAGATTATGACCTTTGGCTGGGGCCCGCGCCGCTTGCCCCTTATACGGTTAATCGCGTTCAGCCGCGTCACAGCTACAACCGGCCCGGCTGGATGCGCGTCCCCGATTATTGCGAAGGCATGGTCACCAACTGGGGGGCGCACCTTAACGACATCGCCCAATGGGGCAACGGCACCGAACGCACCGGGCCCGTAGAGGTCGAAGGGACCGGGGAGTTTCCGCGAGACGGTCTTTGGAACGTGTTGTTGAGTTTCGAAATAAAGTACACGTATGCCAACGGCGTGCGGCTCATCTATAGTATCAGTCAGCCTTATGTGCGATTCGAGGGAACCGAGGGCTGGATTCAGGCCAACTATAACGATCGGAGTCTTAAGGCTAAGCCGGAATCGATTTTGAAATCTGCGATAGGCCCCGATGAAATTCATCTGCCACTCAAGGGTGAAAAGAGGGATTTCATCGACGCCGTCAAGACCCGGGGCCAGACGCTGGAGGACGCCGAGGTCGGCCACAGGACGACATCCCTGTGTCAGTTGGGACACATTGCCATCCAGGTCGGACGCAAGCTAACGTGGGACCCGGATGCGGAAACGTTTATGAATGACGAAACCGCTAACCGGCTTCTGAGTCGTCCCATGCGAAGTCCGTGGAGGCTTTGAATTTATGATTTACGATTTATGATTTACGATTGAGAGACTTGTGACGGGGCATTGATATGGAAAGCGAAAAAACAAAAGCGACTAATGTTATTTCACGCCGGCAGTTTCTTAAAGGTTCGGGGGTGGCAGCCGGGACGGCGTTGTTCGTGCCGTCATCCGTCTTCGGCGCCGACGCACCGAGCAACCGCATCACGTTTGGCTTTATCGGCGTCGGGCGGATGGGCATGGGCGATATGCGAGAGATTCTCGGATTCAAGCAGGCCCAGGTGATTGCGGTGTGCGATGTCGATGCCAATCGCGTCGAAAACGCGAAGAAAACCGTCGAGGCCCACTACAGCCGACAAGCCTCCGGCGGTGATTATACAGGATGCAGAGCCTTCGGCGATTACAGAGACCTGGTTGCCCGCACGGAGATCGACGCGGTCAGTATCGCCACGCCCGATCATTGGCACATACTGCCCGCCGTCGCCGCAGCCAAAGCGGGTAAGGATATTTTTTTGCAAAAGCCACTGAGTTTGACGATAAAAGAAGGACGCGTCCTGAGCGATACGGTCCATCGATACAATCGGATCTTCCTGGTCGGAAGTCAGCAACGCTCCGATGCACGTTGGCGTCAGGCGTGCGAACTGGTTCGCAACGGGCGTATCGGAAAGGTGCATACCGTCAAAGTCGGCTTCGGTGTGGACCCCGGCACTACACCACAACCGCCGATGCCGGTGCCCGACAATCTTGATTACGATATGTGGCTGGGACCGGCTCCCTGGGCGCCCTATACGGAAAAGCGCGTCCACCCGCAGAAGGATTATAGCCGGCCCGGCTGGCTGCGGATCACCGATTACGGCGCCGGTATGATCACCGGCTGGGGCGCCCACCACAACGACATCGCCCAGTGGGGTCTGGGAACCGAATACACCGGACCCGTACAGATCGAAGGGCATACGCAATATCCGAAGGACGGCCTCTGGAACGTGCACGGCGACTTCAGCATTACGTACACATACGCCAACGGCGTCAAAGTTATTTGCGCCGACAATAAGAAAAACAAACAGGGCGTTCTCTTCGAGGGGACCGAGGGCTGGGTCTCTGTCAGGCGCGGCAAAATCGACGCCCGGCCGAAGTCGTTATTGACTTCGACGATTGGAGCCGATGAAATCCAACTCTATAAGAGCAACAATCACAAGTTAAATCTTCTTGAATGTATTAAGTCGCGACGCCAGACCGTCGCCCCGGCCGAGATCGCGCACCGGTCCTGTACCGTCTGCCTGCTGGGCGATATCGCGATGCGATTGGGACGGAAGCTCAGATGGAACCCGGACGAGGAAAAATTCATCAATGACGAACAGGCCGATCGCCTGCTCTCGAAACCGATGCGCGGTCCGTGGAGGCTGTGTTGAGATTGATTATCGACAATTGATGATTGATTATTGAAAAGACAGGAGCGTCATATGAATCGGTGGATATCCGTTGTATTTTTACTTATTGTA
>Ga0272442_10000859_pt1 | contig 47511 bp, 36 predicted proteins | sample SSMForm2O_FD_200262 | JGI IMG/M metagenome (GOLD analysis project Ga0272442, IMG submission 200262) | Marine sediment archaeal communities from Little Sippewissett salt marsh, Falmouth, MA, United States - SSM-Form-2O | ecosystem: Environmental > Aquatic > Marine > Wetlands > Sediment ...
GACCCAGGCCTGGTGGAGACGGTCTGTCACTGCGGCCTCGTCGCTTTCGATCGCCGGCAGGGAGATCCCATCTAGGTTGGAAATGCCGAGAGAGCTCAGTGGGTGCGGGTAGCGTTCCTTGACAAACGCCTTGAACTTGCCCTGGCAGCAGTTGCAGTAACAGCGGTCGTAGTAGCAGTTATCCAGGAAAACTCCGTCCATCTTGAACTCGACAACCGCCTTGTAGATCAGGGTTTTGAGATAGTTCAGGTAGCCCGGGTTGGAGGGACACATGATTACCCTGTAGTACCTGTCGCCGTATGTCCTGGGGTGACCGAACCGGTCGACCTGCTGCCACGAGTGGGCTTCCGGGTGGGCGATGAAAAATTCCTCTGAATGTTTGCTGGCAAACTGGATATAAGCCAGCACGCGTATTCCGTTTTTCCGGCAGAGGTCCACCAGTTTCCCGGTAGCTTCAAGGTTTTCAAACTCTTCGTTCCCCCCGGCGCCTTTGGCAAAGTTGACATAGAGGATATTGACCCCCAGATCGGCCAGTCTTTTTATCGTTTCCTTGCTGCGGATCTTTTTGTACCAGTCCTCGAGCCACAGTCCGTTTGCTGCCACACCGGCCATTTCTCTGTTCTCACGCCGGTAGAAGGCGAGCGGCTCGTGAAGGTTCCCGCCCCAGATCAGGGCTCCCCTTTCGCACCAGGCCGGGCGCTGGTAGGATAAAGAGTTGACCGGGAAAAAGAGAACCTGAAGGGCTAATAGAAGAAATAATTGGATTGAGACAGTTCTGCTCACTGTTTCCTGCCATCCTGGAAGAAGTTATCAGGAAAAGAATTCAGGGGCGAAAATAGAAAAAATGTTTCAAGAGCGAAATCGAGTGAGAATGATATTTACCGGATTCATCGAATTTTTTTACGTGTATTTGGTCGAGTGCTATTATTTTGCTCTCCGCCTCTTTTCATCACGTCCCAGCCCACGCCTTTTTCCGCCACTTCGCGGAAATAGGTCATCGCCGGATTGCGTTTGAACTCCCGCAGATAGATTTCGATCAGCCCCCGGTCGGCGAAGCTGTAGAACTTGTCCTCGCCGACAATCACGTGGTCGAGCAGGCGCACTTCGATCAGGCTTGTGGAGAACACGATGTCGCGGGTCAGGTGCTTGTCTTCCAGAGACGGCGTGGGGTCGCCGCTCGGGTGGTTGTGAGCCACCACGAGGCTTGCGGCGTTGTAGTTGAGAGCTTTGCGAAGGAGTTCCCGGAGGTATATCACGTTATAGCTCATCGTGCCCTGGAACAGGTCCTCGGCGTGCATCACCGCGTGGCGCGCATCGAGATAGATAACCTTGAACACCTCTACGTCGAGGTCGCGCATGCTGTGGCGAAGGTAATCGTAGACATCGGCTGAGCCGTTGAGGAAAGTGCTCTCCTGGAGGCGGGTCTCCAGGAAACGGCGGGCCACCTCGTGGATCAGCCTGAGAGCCATGGCGTTTTTCTGGCCGACTCCCGGAATCTCCGTGAGCACCTCGGTCGGGGCCTCGAAAACCTTGCGCAGAGAACCCAGCCTGGACAGAAGCTCCCTGGCCGACTGTTTGCAGTCCCGGCGGGGAGTACCCAGAGTGAGAAGCAACTCGATTATCTCATCGTCCCGGAAAGCCGAAAGCCCCTTTTCCAGGAACTTATCCCGCAATCGGCCCCGGTGGCCCTTGCCAGAGCTTGAGCTTTTTCCGCTCATACGGCCTGTGTCCGTCTTTGTTGTCGAAATGGAAAATCTTCCATGAAACTCGAGTCCGCACTAACAAAACAGTCTCGCGCCTATTCGCGGGTTATCGCCCAGACATCGAGATCGAAATTACCCTGGTTGTCCAGAAGCACCCTTCTGATTGTCCCATCCTCGGCCTCGAACCACATTATCGTGTTGCCGCCGGATGGATAGATCGTCACCAGAAGCCCGAAATTCCTGGGGACCGAAAACTGCATCGTGGGCTTTGTATCCATGAAATTCTGTGCGTAAACCAGCGAGAAAACGCCGATTGCACAGAGAACGACCAGGGCCAGGGCGAGCAATTTCTTACGCATGATAAAACCTCCTTTTTGATCTCAAACGAGTTTACTTTTCACAGCGGCTTTGAACAGCGGGCGCAGAAATGCATTTTTGGCCCGTGTCAGATAATAACGGTTTCCGTTGTCGAGAAAATAACGTCCCTCCTCGGGCAGAATCACCAGAGAAACTTTGATATTCGGCGCCACGCCGATCATCAGCCCCTTTTCCATGCAGGCTTCGTACATCCTCCTGAATACGGGTATCATTTCCTCGGTTGACGGCGGCGGCACGTTCTCGAAATCCGTGCCTTTGAGCGGGCGGAAAACACAGACTGTGGGTACCGCGCCCACCGAGGTGATCCAGTCGATAGCCTCGATCGATTTTTCGGGCGCTTCCAGACCGGCCACGATCTCGCCGTTGGTCGTGTGGAAAATTTCAGCGCAATACTCGATTGCCGCCAGGTACCTGTCCAGGCCGTACTGGCGGTTTTTGCCCGGGCAGACCTCTTTGAAACGCTCCCGGTCCCAGATCTCGAAACAGAAAGAGACCCGGTTGACACCCAGCTTTTTAAGCTCACGGTAGCGGGAAAGATCGTGGTGCGGGGGAGTCTGCACTCCGATCAGCAGGCCGTACTTTTTCTTTACCGCACGAATGAAAGGTTCGAGGATATCCAGATAAGTATCGCCGCTGTAGTGGCCGGTATTGAAATCGACATAGGTGATTTTGGTTTCCGCAACCGCCGCGCCGACAGTTTCCAGCACGTCCTCCACGCTTTTTTCATCCGCATCGTCGCCGCCCAGGTTCAGACCCACAGAGCAGAACTTGCAGTTGGCCCGCTCGGGCTTTTCCAGCCAGTAGTCGCAAACCCTGGCAGGGTAAATTGCCAGGTAGGTTCCCTGGAGAGTGCCGATACGGCTCATCTTTTTCCCGCCGGAGCTCAGCCTGTCGTACCAGGCAGGCCTGGGCGCGAGTTTCACCGGGGCAACGGGACCGCTTTGGTCACAGAGCAGGTAGCTCCCGTCCGGCTGCCGATTCAGCACGTAAGGGCTTTGATGTGCAAAATCCTCCGCCACGGGAATATTAGCGTAGAGCCCCTCCGGCAGGATGACCTCCAGTCCGCTTCCGAGCCCGGCCCTGGTTCGCATGATTTTCCGCCCGCCGTCCTGCTCCACCGAGCAGGATTCACCGAGACGAATTCCCTTGCAGTAAAGATCGAGTTTCAACAGGCCGGGGTTTTTTCTCACATCACGGATCATTTCCTGGCGGTTCCTTTTCTTATGAATATCAACCAGTTAAACCCGATCTAATTAAACATCTTTTTGAGCATTTTTCAAGCTTTAGCCCTCAGGCGACAGTTCTTATTTGACATACCCGAGGGAGCGAAAGCGCTTGATCTCCTCACTGTCATGGCGATAATCCGGCGGAGATTTCCTGAACAGGGGTGGAGGGCCGTAAGAGGTGACAAAACGCAGCGACATTGCTCCTCCGGGGCCGGGTGTTCCGGTCTCTGTCAGCGCCTTGCCGCCCATATCACTGGCAACAGGCAGGCCGATCAGGTAAAGAATGCTCGGAGCAACATCCTCAAGATAAATCGGCACTTCTTTCCGGAAGCCCTTTTTCACGTCGACACCGTTAAAAATGACTACGCCTTTCAAATCACGCAGGCGCCCTTTCTTGCCGGGATCACATACCGCAGCAACCAGGCCGGCAGGCTGATAGGAATTTAACAGTTCGCCGAGGAGTCTGTCGATGAAACGGAAATACTCCGGAATCAAGCCCTCGAGGCTCCCAGGATCCACCAGATCGGTGCGCTCCTCCAGGCGGCTCAGAATGTCCGGGCCTTGAATGTAAAGGGCGAGGAATTTAACTCCGTGCCTCCGGGCAAGCTCGGTGGCCACACGGACGTGAAAATAGTCGGCAAAGTATATCGAGCGGATCAGCTCGCGGGCTTTCTGAGGGAGATCTTTTTCGAGCAGGTCGCTGATCAACTGATATTCTGTCAGCACACTGTCGAAAGTTTTTTCGAGCCCTGCGCTGAGCACGACCAGGGAGTCGAACTCGGCCGGCGGGAATACCTCTTCATTGTAATATGTCGAGGGTTTAATCGGCTGGGTCCGGCGGGCCGGCATTATCCTGGAAAAAGTTCGCTCGCTTACGGTGAATCCGTTCGAGGAGCTTGCCGGCCAGGAGGCCCACCAGTTCACTACCCCGCTTGGAGTCCCGAAAAGCTCGACAATCTCCCACAGCGTTTTGGTCATCCGTGAGTTGGCGCTCAGCGGAACCGGGCGGACCAGGCGCAAAAAGGGGAATATTTGTTCGAAAACGAGTTTCAGCCCGGGCCGGGAGTTTCCCAGTCTGGGCGGGCGGGACATCCCGTGCAGCACTGGACGGGTAAAGTGGTTGATCCCGTGCTCTTCCGGCTTCACTCCGGTAGCGACGGTCGTCCACACCTGGGGGGCGAGATAATTTTTCTGGGTCGCCAGTTCAGCGGTAAACCCGCCCTCCATCAGGCGGGTCAGGTTGGGAAGATTGTCCACTCCCGAGAGTGTGAAAAACATCTCTGAATCCAGCCCGTCCAGCCCGACCAGCAGGACCGGCAGGGGACGTATGGAATATTCGTGCACAGCGGCGTTGAGTGTATGATCCGCCCTGTAGTGGCGGAAAAATCCAGCCGTCCAGGCTCCTTCAATCATCAGCACTGCAACCAGGGAAAAGATATAGCCTCTGGTAACCATGTTCTGGCGGCTCCTGGAGGATTCGGGTACTCCTGCCAGCAGAAAATAGACTAACCCGATCGTCCTGCCCGCCATCAGCGAGATCAGAGCAATGGCCGCCAGTACGCTCAGCGAGACCACTCCGAGGGGGAGTATCTGCTGCGAGCCTGTCATCACCAGGTGCCACCAGCTCAGAAGATAGGCGCAGAGCACTGAAGCGGTGAAAGTACTCAGAACGGCTGAGCGCAAGGTGCCGCCTGAGATTATCTCCGCAGCCCTTTTTTTCTTTCGCACCCAGAGCAGTGCCGGTATCAGCAAAATGCAGAAAGCACCCAGCGAGTAAGCCGCCCCGAGGTAGGATAGAAAAAGAAAGACATCGAGGGAGTTCCCGATAAACCCGGGATCGGCCAACAGGGTACTGGCAGTGGTCAGCCCGGCCAGCAGCAACCCGATCAGCAGGGCCGCTTTGGCGGTCACCATAACTCCGCTGCTCCAGGTGCCGCCTGAAGACCGGCTGAGAAACCTTTCCACCGGGCTTTCCAGATACCCGAGTGCCTTGAGCCTGGAACGGATTTCTTCGATGGAAAGTCTGTCGGGTTCGTTACCCTGTTGCTGTTTGCCGTTCACTTTGAATTTATTTCTTTCTCGAGAGGACATAATCGGCTAACTGATATAAAAGCCGGCCCTTGGCTCCGAAAGGCCCGAGTGAAGCCTTTGCGGTCTGGACCAGTTCCGTGGCGAGCTCCCGCGCTGCACCGGGACCGAACGTGGTGACAAAGGTGACTCTGTTGGTGTCCGTGCCCGTATCCTTGCCCAGAACCGAGGGCGTGGACTCGTGGTTCAGGATATCGTCCGTGATCTGAAAGGCCAGGCCGAGGTTCTTGGCGTAGCTTGCCAGGCATTCCACAACCTTCTTGTTCGCGCCGGAAAGCCTTGCCCCGAGTGTGGCGCAGAGAATGAAAAGACGGCCGGTTTTATGGCTGTGCACGTATTCCAGGCTCTCGAAACTGCTCTCACCGGGGTTGAGATCTTTCCACTGGCCGCCGATCATCCCTGCCACCCCGACACAATCCGCTGCATCCTGCACCAGCCTGCCCGCTTCCCGCACACTCAGCCGGCTTGTGGCAACCGAGTTTCCGATAAGACTGAAAGCCTGCATCAGCAATGCATCTGCAGCCAGCACCGCCGTGGACTCATTGGTGTGCCGGTGAAGGGTTTCCCGGCCGCGCCGGAGCATGGAGTCGTCCATGCAGGGAAGGTCATCCAGGATCAGTGAGGCCGTGTGGATCATCTCCACTGCGGCAGCAGCCTCGATCACCGAGCCGGGCTCTCCTCCGGCTACCTCGGCAGAGAGCATGGTCAGCACGGGCCGGATCCTTTTGCCCGGAGCCAGAAGGCTGTAGCGCACCGCCGCCACAACCGGCTCGGCGTAAACTTCGCCGTGAGGTAGGTTCTTTTCGAGCGCCTGCTCGACCGCTGCGCTCAATTGCGTGAATCTCCGCGGCAGATCGCTTGCTGGACTTAACCCGGCTCCTCCGGCGCTTCTCGCTTTCTGCCCGGCATGCTTAGGCATTGAAAATTCCCTTAAAAAAAGGCTTAAGAACAACTGGTTGATCCGCCGGAGATAGAACGATTGTCAGGCCCGGAACAGGTTTCTGCCCTCATATTCTTCCGGCACCGGACAATCCAGATATCTGAGCACGGTCGGGGCGATATCCCGCAGATCAGGCTTTTGTTGCTCGATTTTCCGATTGGCCAGCAGCATCCCCGGGATCAGGTCTCTGTCCACAGAGCAGTGGTCGCCGCTCCATTTTTCCATGTTGTATTCGATAATTTCGGGCGGGACTCCGCCGAGAGCGGTCTGCCAGCTTACCCGGTAGTTGCGGTTGAAACCTACCACCAGATCGGGCGCTTCGTCAAGACGCTGGCCGCGATACACCTGCCTGCCGGCGTAGATATTCCACACCACACGGGCCCCGTCGTCTGGATCGCGGAAGCTCTTGAATTTCTCTGCAATTTCATCGACCAGGGATCGATACTCCTCGCCGGGAGAGACAATGCCCCGGGATTCGCGCCCGCTGAGATTGATAAAGATCAGCCCCAGGCCGAGAGAGTAGGCGCGCGTGCCTGACCAGTCCACGTTAACGAAAAAATCCCCGCCGCCGAAAAGGTCTTTCAGGTTATAACGCGCATCGTCCTGCCCCTTGAGTTTCATATAGCCGTTTTTTACCAGCCAGGTGTTGATATTCACGCCCTTGCGGAAAGAGGAGAACCCGTGATCGCTGCAGACAATGAACAGAGTATCCTCGTCCACGAAACGCTGGCGCACCTTGCCCACGAACTCGTCCATTCGCATGTAGATCTGCTGGATCGCATCGCCGAACTGCGCGTCGGTCTCGGCATCGTACATCGGGTGTTCCTTGTCCAGCAGACGCCAGAACATGTGCTGGACCCGGTCGGGACAGGAGAAAAGCTCGAAAAAGAGGTTGGGCTTTTCTTTTTCCAGGACTTCCAGGCACATCGCCTCCCGCTGATCCATGATCCGGTGCAGGTCCTCCATGAAAGACTTTTCGTCCAGCTTTTTTTCCTTGAGGCCGGCCGTATCTGCGGCCCAGCCGCGGGTCTTGTAGGGGCCGATCCTCCGGGCGAGCCTGCCGGCGAAATCTTCCGGATGGGAGATCGGCAGGATCGGATCCTCCGGGTGAATCTCGATCGGGCCCATGTAAATCTTGACCTCATCACCCAGCTCGACCGGGACAAAGCGGGTAAGGCCCTTGACCCGGACCAGGAAATTCATGGCGAACTCGATTTCCACCCACCGGCTCCATTGCCCCTGTTCGAGCGTGATTTCTTCGCCCTGCACCTCGATTGTCACCCTGCTCCGGCGGTCATCGAGCTTGAAAGCGACAGGAGTGGTGAGGTGGTTTTCGGCCTCGAGCTCATCGAGTATACGGTCCAGTTTTTCGAGTTCGGGCCTGGAGGTTCCCTTTGCCGCCAGATCGTTGCGCTGCTGAAGCAGCCTCTGGCGTTTCTGCCTGGTGACCGGGTTCCAGGGACCGACAATCACTGCCTGGGCCCGGCCCCCGCTGGAGAAATCGAGCGCGGTGATCTTGCCGCCGAACTCGGTATCCCCGATATCCTCGCTGAAAATGTCGGTGGTGAAAAAATGATAAGTGCCCTGCGTGCCTCGCAGATCCGGAGTCGTGAGCCCCGAGAGAATCAGGCTTTCCGACTGTAGCTTCTGGGGCGGAAAGGCCACCGGGGCTTCGAGCACTGCCGTTTTGATCCCGTGATCGGCAGCCTGGACCCAGAAAGGCTTGCCGCTCTGAAGGCGGATCGCTTCAGGCTTGCCCAGTGGGATCAGGTCCCAGAGGAACCTGGGGTAAACCGGCTTGACCGAGGCGATCCTCGGAGTGTAGGTCTTTACATCCCGGTTGAGGAAATCGTAGATGCCGTGCACTCCGGCCTGGGCGGATACCGAGAAAGTGGACCAGGCAACAGGTGATTCGGGCGGTATGGTAGTAGCCAGCTCGCTAAAGCCGCCCTCGGCTGCGAGTGCCGACAGGTTCGGCACGAGGCCCTGGTCCATGTACTGCCTTAAGAGTGTGGGGCATATCGCATCGTAGCCGAGAATGATAGCCTTCTTTTTCATTTTTCTCGGCGTGACTTCGCCCTGCCCGCAGGCTAAAGCGGGTGCGGCTGCCGAGCCGACAGCCAGCACGGTCTGCTTGAGCAGCTCCCGGCGCGAGATGCCCGGTTCGGGTTTCGCGCGGTGCGATTTTGTTTTCTTATCTTCACTCATTAAACAGGGCACCGGATAAACTGTTAGAACATACGTATAAATTACTTCCAACCGATACAGAGCACTGCAGTTTTCATACCATGTAGGCAAGTGCGAACCCGGTTTGAGCGAGCATCATCAGCCGGTACATGTGTGTCCATGACGGATGGTTTTCCGTCTGAGCCAGGCTGTCCGGATCCCGAAGGATCAGCCAGGCGGTAAAGATTCCGTAGGCTGCCAGCAGAATCCCGAGCGAAGCCAGTACTATCGGATTTCCCGAGAGAACCGGCAGGGGGCTGCCGCCCCTTTGGACAACGATACCGAGAGGCATGAAAAGCCACGGCAGGACGAAAAAGGGCGCGATCATCCGGGCCGAGGTTCTCACCCCATAACGCAACGGAAGAGTAATACAGCCTGCTGCGCGGTCGCCCTCCATGTCCGAGTAGTCTTTGGTGGAGGACGCACCCAGGAGAAAAAGGAAAAATATGCCACCGATATACCACGGTTCGACATCCCCGGCTATCGGCGCCACGCAGGACCAGCCGGCCACTTTGAGCAGCCAGCCCCTGGGAACGGCGATCGTGAGATTGGCCCCGATACAGTGCCGCTTGGTGCGAAACGGGTAGCCGGAATAAACATAGGTCAGAACGGCTGCTGCTGCTACGATCCAGAAACATTCGTGGCGCCCGCCCGGCGATATCATCCAGGCCATCCAGAGCGCTGCGACATAGAGTGCGGCAGAAAAAACCGCCGCCGCTGTGATACTTATTCTGCCGGAGGGGAGCATGCGCTCCGGCTTGTTGATCCGGTCGTTTTCCAGGTCGAATATCTGGTTCAGCACGTTCGAGGCGGCGTTGAGCACCGCGGCCATCGCCGCCCCCAGAATGATATAGTAGAGAACCGGCCCGGCCCCCATTACCGAAAGCTGGGTAAAGAATCCCCGGCCCTGGTGGTGGGCCGTGGCGCCCAGAGCTGTCACCGCGCCGCTGATAATCCCGAGAAGCGGGGGGAGAAGGGTGAAGGGGCGCGTGAACCGGTAGTAACGGATCACAGGCTCAAAACCGAATCCCCCGCCGCGCTTTAGCTCTGGCCGATCAGAGCTGCCAGTATCAGACAAAGAGCTGCCCCCCAGAATGTGTTCAGAAGATTCATACCCTCGTTGCCGAGTGCCTGTTCCACTGCCGGGACCGCACCCAGCAGGCTTTCAGTGAAAGCGGCCAGAAAAGCGCTTGAAGCTGCCACCACCGCCAGAGCCACAGTAGGGGCAAGCCCCACAAGCCACCCGACCAGGGCGATCAAGACGGCGGCCATTAACGAGGCGGCCGTTCCCACCAGCGATACCGCCCCCGGCGTGCCCGGAGCCACTTTCCTGAAAGTTGTGGGCAGAAACGCATTCCTGCCGAAAGCCGAGCCGGCCTCCGTTGCCGCGGTATCCGCCGCAGCAGTGGCGAAAGAGGCGACAAGGGCCGTGCCGGCCAGCGGGTTGTACCCGCTGTATTTATAGACAACCGATATCAGCAGTCCGGCCGCGCAGTTGGCGAAAGCATGCCTTGCCCCCCTTCGCCCCCCGGCTTCCTGGGCCGCGCCGAACTCTTTTTTGCGCTCATATCCCAGCTTTGTCAGGGCGCTGCCCAGGACAAAAAACGACACGAGCACCGCGAATGACTGCCAGCCGCCGAAATAGTATATCGCACCGCCGATTGCCGCTCCGCCTGAAAGGCCGCTCAGGCTGACCGTGCCGGTAAAATAGGCCACCAGGCCGAGCGACAGGGCCACGGCAAAGGCCTCGGCCAATGGGTACGGGCTGAAATACATATCGAAGTGCCTCCGCTTTGAGCGCCGTGATCAGAAAAAGACAGCCATCACCCCTGCAGCGGCCAGCGGGCTGGTGATGTTATCGTCCACAGGCACAGGCAGGCTTTCCACTACTGCTCCGGCCAAAGCGGCCAGAACGCAGCCTGTAACCACGAGCCACGCTGCCGGCAGAGCCGTGCCGAGGCCGCCCGCGGTCCAGTAGACCAGAACCAGCGACCCGGCCCAGGAGGCAAGCACGAAAGCAACTGAGCCGATCCATGTCTTATCCCCGGACCAGGGGAGTTTCTTTTTGCCCCAGGCCCTGCCGGCCAGATTGCTCAAAGAGTCGCCGAGCGAGAGCACGGCCCAGGCTCCGGCTGCAATATGTATCCTGTTACGGAAAATCAATATCAGCGCCAGAACGACCAGCGCATAACAGATTTTCCCCATGCTGAAACCCCTGGCCGCCTCCTCCCTGCGCATTCCGCTCCTGTTGATCCTGGGCGAGACGAAAAGGCCGTAGGCAAGCGCTGCAAAACATAAGAGCACTGCCTGTGTCAGGGTCAGGTACCTGAGCAGAAAAGCAAATCCCAGGGGCAGTATGTGTTCGATCTGGCGCTTGCTTTCACCTGTCATCGCTTGTTCCTCTGACTAAGCCAGCCCTTCCGCCCTGATCCAGTCCACGGTGCGTCTCAGCCCATCCTCCAGGGAAAAAGAGCTATAGCCCAGCTTTTTTTCAGCAGCTTTCGAGTCGAAAATCCAGTTCTTACTGAATATATTGACCACCCCGCGGGTGGTTTGAGGAACTCTCCCGGTGAGAAAGGCGAGTATCTCCTCTGTTGCACCGGTGAGCCTGACTATCGGCCAGGGCACGGAAAACCGGGGCTGCGGGACACCGGTAACTCGTTCCAGGGTCTCGAAAAACAGCGCGAGGCTCGCATTCTCTCCCCCCAGGATATAGCGCTCGCCCGGGGCGGCCTTTTCCAGGGCTGAGACAACTCCCCGCACAACATCCTGGACGAAGACAAAGTTCCAGCGCGCCTTGCCGTTTCCCGGACGCGCCTTGAGCCTCTTTTTCATGAACTCTATCACCATGCCGGACACCAGGTTCCCGGCTGTGAGAGGGCCGGGCCCGTACATCACTGTGGGATAGAGAATGACCAGCGGCAGGCCGGTGCTGCGGGCAAACTCCTGGGCCTTGAGATTCGCCAGATACTTGGTGCGCTCGTAATCGTTGTAGTGCGTGGTCCTCTCGTGGTTGTCGCTTTCAGCCAGAGGGCGGCCCTCCGAGTGGCCGAGTGCCAGAAAGGAGGATACGTATATCACCCTGGAGGCCCCGGCATCCCGGGCGGCGCGCAGAATGTTGAGTGTCCCCTCCACGTTGACCCGGTCGAATGTTCGCCTGTCTCTCAGCCAGGTGGCTACCAGCGCTGCCGCATGGATTACCGCGTCGCAGGCTGTAACACCTCTTTTCAGCGATTCAGGGTCGGTCAGATCGCCGGTGGCAGCCGTGACCCTTCTATCCTGCGGCAGGCTGCTTTCGCGTCCCGGGCGGGCCAGAAGAACCAGCTCGTGGTCGGTTTGCTCGAGCAGAACGCGGGCCAGGCAACTGCCGAAAAATCCTGTGGCTCCGGTAAGAAATATTTTCATCGTCGGTTTCCAAAAAAATACGCGAGGAGGTTCTCCTTGCGATAACAAACCAATCTATCAACTCGAAACTTAAAAATCAACCTGCGGCGCTGAACGGGCGCAACTGCGGCACATCTCTTTATCAGTGCGAATTAAAATGCACGGAGATATCAGGGCGGTTTTCAACAGTGAAATATCCCGCCAGAGAGCCCTGGATGAGATAGGCTGTGGAGAGGGCCTCGCATTCAGCAGCGTCCGGGCCGACAACCACTACCCGGCGTATCTCCTGCACAGGCTCGAGCGTGACCGGGTTCATGATATGGCGCACGGTGGTTCCTTGCGGGCTGGTGACCGTATTGCGGTAGTTGGCGCTGACCGAGGCCGCGCAGTCTTTCAGGACCAGTTGGGGATCTTCATATGCTGGATTGTCGATTGTCTCCAGCTCGCCGGGCCAGCCCTGCTCACCCGGGGGAGCCCCGCGAGCCAGCACAGTGCTCGTGCCTGCGGAGATGACGAAATCCTCCAGGCCTTCAGCGCTCAGTATTTCAGACCGTCTCTGCACGCACCAGCCCTTGGCGAAACCTCCAAGATCGAGCAGCATTCCCTGCCGGGCAAGCCGGGCGGCGCAGCGCACCGGATCGAGCTCGAGCTTGTCGCAGCCGATCAGGGGCCGGATTTCCTCCGGAGAGCTGATCCCGGCCTCATCCGGCATGGCGGAGTCGGAGAAAAACCCCCAGGAGCGCATCAGCAGCCCTGCGGTGATATCGAACAGCCCGCCGGTAAGCTCCCAGTAGCCGCGCGCCTCCTTCAGAAGAGCGAAAGTATCGCTGTCGCACTCCACCGGCTCCTTTCCGGCCGCGCGGTTGATCCGGTTGATCAGGCTGTCTTCTGCATAGATACTCAGGCGCCGGTCGTCGGCCACGATAGAGTCGAACAGGCGGTCGGCCAGCCCCCTCATCCATTCCCCCCTGCCGGGCGGGTGGAAGGCGTAGAGCTTGAAAAGCGTGCCCATGGCCCGTTCCCGGCCCTCGTAGTACTCGTAGTTTTTCTCAGCCAAGGCGTGCGGGTCCTGGATTGATAGTTGTAATATTCCTGAAATTAAATGATACCGGGATAAATATACCTTTTGAGCCGGGAGTGTCAACTCGAAGGGCCTGAGAAAAAGGGAAAAACGAAATCGCCGGGCTGGCGCGATAAATCCCAAGCTGTTAAAATAAATTATGCGTAAAGATCAATATGCAGACTGTTCAAAAAATATTCACTGTTGAAAGGAGCACTACAGATGGCAGGCACTAATCCACGCTCCGCAAAAGAAAGCACCTGTCCGGATAGGCGCTCGTTTATTCGCTCGCTCGGCGCGGCCTCGCTGGGCCTTGCGGCCTCGGGTCTGCCGGCCCTGGCCTCGATGGAAAAGACGCAGACAAAGACTCCCCAGGCGCGGCTGGACCCAGCGGCACCCCTGCGGATCGGGATGATCGGCAGGACCGGGCACACCTACATGGTGTTCGGCGAGCTGGACAAAATCGCCGGGGCCAGGATCGCGGCTTACGCTTTCGAGGACGGCGGCTGGCAATACAACTGCGACGGCACAAAACGCGGCGGCTCCTATGACATGGACTCCCAGCGTAAGTGGGTCGAAAACCAGAGCTGGTCCAGCTCCGGGCCGAAACTCTACGAGACCTATCAGGAGATGCTGGAAAAAGAGGAGCTGGACCTGGCCGTGGCCTGCCTGCCTTATGCGAGAAACGCCTACGCGGCGGCCGCGGCAGCAGAGCGCGGGCTGAACATCCTCTGCGAGAAACCGGTGGCGGTCAATTTCGCTGATCTCGATATGCTCGAATCCGCGGTGAAAAAGAGCAATGTACGCCTGAGCGCGATGTTCGCCATGCGTTACGGTTCCTCGTTCTACACGATCAAGCAGGCAGTGGGCCGGGGCCTGGTGGGAAAACCCTGCATGGGCCGGGCGCAGAAATCATACAAGTTCGGCCAGGAGCGTCCCTGGTTTTACAGGCACAGGGAGATCTACGGCAGTTCGATCCTCTGGGTCGGGATTCACGCCATCGATTACATCCGCTGGATCATGGACCTCGAGGTGCGCAGGGTGAGTGCGTTTCACGGCAACCTCGCCCACCGGGATTACCCTGGATTACAGGACCACGGAGTGGTGAGCATGGAATTGGAGGGGGGAGCCTCCGCGGCGGTGACTCTGGACTACCTCCGTCCGGAACAGGCGGCCAGCCACGGGGATGATCGCCTGAGAGTGATCGGCTCCCAGGGCGTGGTGGAAAGGAAAGACATTGATGGAAAAGTGGAGCTGATCGGCCGGGGTGAGAGTTCCCGGCTCCTGGAGCTTGAAAGCCCCAAATCGCTGCTGGAGGACTTTGTCGGCGAACTTCGGGGAAAAAACACGCACATGATTGGCCCGGAGGAGGCGGTGCGGGTGACCCGGATCTGTATCGCAGCCACACAGGCTGCGGATGAGGGCCGCGTGGTGAAAGTCTGAGATAAACAGGTCGGCACGGCCGATTTTCACGATGATTGGGAAATTACCGACGGCTCGATCTTCTTGTAACATTGTACTTTTCACGTCAGTTATCAGATTAAGGCGGCTTTAATTTACAGGCCTGAATAAAAAACGATTCAAAAACGCCGGGGAATAATTCCAGGCGGGGGAGGCTGGCTCACTAAAGGTTTCAGAATATCAATCCTGCTTTTACCTCCATAACTGTCTTTAATATGGTTGCTGCTAAAGTAGTTGCTGCGCCTTTTCAGCGTTCAGGTGACAATCAACCAGCAAACAAAGGAGTAAAGTTATGGATCCATTCAGGCTGATCCCCTCCGCGGAAGCAATCCCGGCGCCCTGGTGGCTGCTGGAATTTCTCGCCGTGCTCACCCTCACTCTTCACCTCCTGCTGATCAATGTGGCCCTGGGCGGAAGTCTGATTTCACTTTTCAGCAGGCTGAAAGGAGGAGTCACAGCCCCGCAGGAAAGCGTTTCCGGCCTTCTCGCCGGAAAAATTCCCACTTTATTTGCCGTGGGAATCACACTGGGAGTCGCCCCCCTGCTTTTCGTGCAGGTGCTCTACGGGCATTTCTTTTACACGGGTTCCGTGCTGATGGCCGTGTTCTGGATCACGGTGGTCCCGCTGTTGATAATCGGCTACTACGGGGCTTATATCAATGCAGGAAAGCACGAAAAGGCGCCGGGCGTGGCCACAGCGGCCATAGCCTTAACCAGCCTGGTCCTGCTCTACATTGCCTTCGCCTTTCAGAACAACATCTCCCTCGGCCTTCAGCCCGCAAGATGGGGAGCTTATTTCGAAAACCGGGCGGGCACGATTCTCAGCCTCGATGATCCCGTGCTCTGGCCGCGCTACTTTCATTTTATCGCCGCCTCTGTGGCAGTGGCGGGACTTTTCAGCGCACTCATCTGGAGTATCAGGCAGAGAAAGGGAACAAAAAGCGCAGGGGAGAAAACCGGGCGCGGCCTGCGTATTTTTGCAGTGGCCACGATGATCCAGGTCGTGATCGGTTTCTGGCTCCTGCTGGCCCTGCCCAAAGAGATAATGATGAATTTCATGGGCCAGAACCTGTTTCATACCGCACTTCTCTTTACCGGCATCGTGCTCGCTCTGGCCGCAATAATGACAGCGGTTCTGGGCAGGCTGGCACCCACGCTGGCCCTGCTGGGAGCCACAGTTGTGGTGATGGTCCTGATGCGTACGGTTCTTCGCCATGCTTATCTGGAACCCTATTTCGAAGTGGAGACTCTCCGGGTGGCGCCGCAATATGATATCCTGGGGATTTTCCTGGTGATTTTCATTATCGGGCTCGTAACAGTAGGTTATATGATTAAGTGGGCTGTAACCTCCGGCAGCGGAAAGGAGGCCGCATGAATTACCCGATCTGGGAGACCACTTTCCTCGGAGGACCGACGCTGATCGCCATAATCGCGGTCTTTCACGTCTATATCGCCCACCTGGCTGTGGGCGGGGGCTTGTTCCTCTGGCTGACCGATCTGAAAGGCTGGCGTGAAAACAGTCCGGCAGTCCACGGATACCTTCACAAGCATATCTGGTTCTTCCTGCTTCTGACCATGGTTTTCGGCGGTGTGACCGGTGTGGGTATCTGGTTTATCATCGCCCTGGTCAGCCCGGCTGCAACCACAACGCTGATCCACAACTTTGTTTTCGGCTGGTCTGTGGAATGGGTCTTTTTCTTCGGCGAGATCGCGGCCCTGCTGATCTATCATTACTATTTCGACCGCCTGGGCCGCAAGAAGCGCCTGAACGTGGCCTTTCTATATTTTCTCTTCGCCTGGCTGAGTCTTTTTGTTATCAACGGCATAATCGATTTCATGCTCACCCCGGGAAAGTGGCTGGAAAGCGGCAGTTTCTGGGACGGCTTGTTCAACCCGACTTTCTTTCCCTCGTTATTTTTCAGGTCTTTCGCCGCTTTTACCTTTGCCGGCCTGTTCGGCTATGTCACCACCGTTTTTCTGGAAGATGAAAAATTCCGCAGGAGGATGCTGCGCTACTGCACGAAATGGCTGCTGCTGCCGATGATAGGACTCGTGCCCTCGGCCCTGTGGTATTTCTACGCGGTGCCGGAGACTTTTCGCCAGGTGGCGTTCAGCGTAAACAGGGACATTACACCCTATGTGCACGGCCTGCTTGCCATGACCGTGGCGATTTTTATCCTTGGCGTTCTTTTAAGCGTTGCCTCCAGCCGTGGAGTGCAGAAAGCGGCCAGCTTCCTGCTTATCCCCGCAGGATTGTTCTGGATGGGCGGTTTCGAATACACGCGGGAGATCGCCCGCAAGCCTTACGTGATTGCAGGGTACATGTACTCGAACTCGATCCTCGTTTCGGACGCAGCCAGGCTCGACCGGGAGGGAGTGCTGGCCAGCGCGAAATGGTCCGCAGTCGACCGGGTCGACGAACGGAACGCGCTTGTGGCGGGCAGAGAGCTTTTCAACCTTCAGTGCCTGAGTTGCCACACGGTGAACGGCGTGCGCAACGATATCGTCCCGCTGGTTGGACGCTACGCATACCGCGGGCTGGTTGCTCAGATCACCGGGCAGGGTAAAATACGTCGCTACATGCCTCCATGCATCGGCACGCAGGAGGAAAAAGAGGCGCTGGCTGCGTATATCTATACCGGGATCCTGGGCAGGGAAGTGCCTGAAGAGCCGTTTACTCCGGTGGGCGCGGAAAAGGAGGTCCGCGGGAAAATCGAGATACCTCCTTTCGAGCCGAAACAGGATAAATACGTGCTGCTGGTCTGGAACGACCTGGGTATGCACTGCGTGTCAGACTGCGATGAGATGTTCTCTTTCCTGCCGCCGGCCAATACGCTCGAGGCCCAGTTGATCAGGCGCGGGCCGGTGCCTGAACTGGTCACCGAGGGTGTGCAGCTCACCTACCAGGTCGAGCCGGGCCATGGGAATCCCGGCGCTCACGTGCGGTTCTGGGAATTCAGCGAGCCGCTCTACGGGGTGAAGCTGGAAAATAACACGGGGCTTGCCGGCAAGGGGCTGGCGGGCGAGTTCGATTTCAAGGCCCAGCGGGAGCTGTTTGTCGCCAGGTGGATACCGGTGGTGCCTTACAGGGATGACGGCACTTTCAACCCGTACCCGGTGTTCACTGTCCAGGCGCGCGATGTTGAGACCGGAGCGCTGCTTGTGCAGACCAAAGTTGTCGCGCCGGTTTCCACTGAGGCGGACTGCTACAGGTGCCACGGCGGGCAACCCCGTAAAATGGGTTCGGGGATTTCCACCGAAACAGCAGCGAACATCCTTCAGACCCACGACCGCAACGAGGGAACCGGTCTTTACAGCGAGGCGCTGGCAGGCAGGCCCAGGCTCTGCCAGAGCTGCCACGCAGACCTGGCTCTGGAAGCAGAAGGCGAGGAGGGTGTGCTTAACTTTTCCGCCTCGATGCACGGCTGGCACGCCAACTACATGGCAGGCATGGGAGATGAGTCCTGCATGTACTGCCACCCGATCGCCTTTGACGGGATGACCCGCTGCCTGAGAGGGGTCCACGGCGGCGGAGAATCACGCGTGGTCTGCAGCCAGTGCCACGGCAAGCTCGAAGACCTGGCTGTTTCGCTGCTGAACGCCCGGAAAGAGCTGCCCCGCGCTTTGGAAGTGATGCAGAATCTGACCGCAGGCACAGTGCCCGAAACCGAGCCGGTGAAACCACGTACACCGTGGATTGAAAACCCTGACTGTTTCGCCTGCCACGAGGATTTCCAGGCCCCGGGGCCGAACCCCTCGGCTTTCAACCTATGGAATGAAACCACAGAGGAGCTCTACCGGCTCTACAACGACAATGCCCTGATCAAGTGTATCGCATGCCACGGCTCCACCCATGCAATCTATCCGGCGACAAATCCGTTCGACAAATACCTCGACGTGATCCAGCCCATGCAGTACGGCCGGATGCCTTACACGATCGGAGCGAACAAGTCCTGCGCGGTGTGCCACGTGAAAGAGATGGAGGATCCGATCCACCACGAGAACATGTGGCGCATGGTGCGTAACAGGGGAGGATTCACGGATTAACAGCAGGAAATTTCCAGGCCGGCTGGCAGGTTGCGGGCAAGCTCTATAAAACGAGGTTTACCGCTTCCTGCCAGCCGGTTTTTTTTGCCCGGCTCGGATCAAATCCATGCAATTAATGCAACGATTTTTATTTTTCATGAGTTAATATTTTTTTGCTTGACGACATTTTTATTTTCAGGTACAATAATTTTAGTTTCACTGCAGTATGTGTCCCTTTTCGCCGCATTACAGCTAGCCCCCAATATAGCTGCAACACGAATAATAATAGAAAGATAGAAAAGAAATGAGCTACCAGTCAGTCAGCGAAAAGTTTCTTGTGGTAAATAAAAATATCCATCGCGCCCTGATCGGACACTACGATTTATACAAAAAAGTGATACAGGATGGACATGAATACTATGTTCTGTTTCACAGAAAAGGTACTCCTGTTTCACATGCATTTCCAGAGGATCTCTTTATTTGCGAAAGTGACATTATATACCCAAGCACGCAATCTGTCCCGGAAAGAAAGAGTATAAGGACAAAGCCTTTCGGTCAGGTCGCGGCTCTTATGATCACAAAGGATTATGAATCGAAGATTTTAAACAACCCTGAGCTTGATATTCAGGAAAAGATCGAACTGACTGTCCATTGCTCCTGCCAGGTGATGAGAAGCCTTTTTCAAAAAAGCTCTCTTGCGGAAAACGATTTTGAAATGATTCGGCAGGTAGGTTACAGCTTTCTTGGTTTTACGGAGTTGATTTTTCAAGAAAACGAAGCAGTCGAAATTCTGGTTAAGAATCTGATGGGCTGCTCTATTAACGAATACAACCATTCAGTGCATGTAAGCCTTTATGCAGGAATTCTGGCCAGCGAGCTGAACAGCAAAGAGGTGCTTAAGGTTGACAGTCAGCGCTTAAAAAATCTTTACATCGGCACCCTTCTGCATGATATAGGGAAAACAAGGATAAGGCCTGAAATCCTGCGCAAAAACGGGCGTTTAAACCCGGAAGAATATGAGGTGATAAAAAAACATCCTCTTTACGGTATCGAGATGGTAGAAAGCGCGGATTTTCCCCGGGAAGCACGGGAGATTGTTTTATATCATCATGAAAAATGGAGTGGAGGAGGCTATCCTTTTAATATCAATTATCAATCTATCCCCGTTCTTGCCAGGATCGCCTCGATTTGTGATGTGTTCGATGCGCTGACCACCAGGAGAGAATACAGACAGGCAAGAAAACCTTTTGAAGCTCTGGTGCTGATGAAAAAGAAAATGCTCGGGGCTTTCTATCATCCCTATCTTGATGTTTTTATTCAGGTCTTGGGCAGTGGCTCCCAGGACTGAGCTTACCGTTAACAATAAGGGTTTGCCGGAGAGGGCAAACCCTTGTTTATTTCGCATAGTATTTGTTCTGAGAGAGGCTTTGCGCAGCGTGCTGCCCCTGGCGCTGATATATCCCTGGTCAGTGCGCAGGACGAACTAAGCGGAAACCGACAATGTTGCCGTCCACCAGCCACCATGCGCCGCGTGGGCGCTGAGGGTCGCGCTCGTTCCACCAGTCGATCTGTTCCAGGCGGTCGGCTGTGCGGAGGTCTTCGGCGAAATCGTCCCAGCTGCCTCCGCGCAGTACAGGTTTCAGGCCCTCGTCCTTTTGTGGCCCCTGCGGGTCAACATTGACCCCGGGGTTTTTCAATTTAGCGTAAAAATCCGGGTCGTAGTAATCCCAGCAGAATTCCCAGACATTGCCGTGCATGTCGTAGATGCCGAAATCGTTAGGTTTTTTCGTGCCCACTTCCTGGCTTTCGAAATCGCTGTTATACTCGTACCAGGCGTAATCCTCCAGCTGGCTCTCATCATCTCCGAAATAGTACGTGCTCTGGCTTCCGGCGCGCGCGGCATACTCCCACTCGGCTTCTGTGGGCATGCGAAAATTCTGGCCGGTTTTCTTGGAGAGCCACTCGCAGAACATCCGGGCATTCAGCCAGCTGACTCCGATTGCCGGTTTTCTTCCCCGGCCCATGCCGTGGTAGAAATCGCCGTAGTAGGGAGAGGGCCGGGTGATCGCATCCAGCTGTTCATTGAACAACAATCTGGACTGCAGCCTGAACCAGCTGTAGAATTTCAGCCCCCACGTGAGATTAATTTTCGGCGAGGCAATGGAGATAGCATCCAGCATGGTGGGGTCCTTGGCAAAGGCGTATCCCTCGTACTGCTCCCAGGTGATCTCGTACTTGCCGATCCAGTAGGGTTTGACCCGCACTTTGCGCATCGGGCCCTCATCCTCGTCCCGGCCGGGTTCATCCTCAGGGCTGCCTATCATGAATTCGCCCCCCGGCACGTAAACCATCTCGATCTCGATATCCATGCCGGGAATCTTGACAGTGTAATCTTCAGGCGGGGTGTCGATTTTTTCACCGCAGCCTGAAAGTCCGACAATTAACGCTGGAACCAGAAACCATAACACTTTTCGCATCGTTTGCTTTCCTCTTATCGCTTGTTTTTTGACTGTAAGACAAAAATTCCTCTTAATTAACGCTGGGTGCCGGACTTCCTTTTGTCCGTTGCTTTTTCCGCTCTAAACCCTGAAGAAAAATCAGCTCAGGCCGACTGGCCCGGTTTGGCTACAGGCCGAATGGGCAGAGGCCCGAACTCGTACGCCGGGGGCGAGAGGTCCAGCTCGGAGGCCATTATTTCCTCCCAGGTAACCTCTTTGCCGGTGTATGCCGACTGGCGTCCCATGATCGCGGTCATCGTTGACTCGGCCACGCTCTGCGACTCGTTGATCGGCTTCCCGTTTCGTATACTACCTATCAGGTCGGTGTGTTCCTTTACGTATGGATTTATTTGCTCTCCGCGGTATTTCCAGTTGCTCTCCCCGCGGATAATGGCCCTGTCCCAGTGCGACTCTGTAGTTGCCTTGGTGCCGACCAGGAACTCGCCGATCCTGATATCCGTGTTCTCCTGCTGGCGGCACATGCTGGAGAGGTGGATCCCGTTTTCGTACTCGAAATCCACGGCAAAATGGTCGTAAACGTTGCCGTAAACAGCATCGGTGCGCACTTGGCGTCCGCCCATTCCGATAGCCTTTACCGGGTGGGTTCCGATCGCCCAGTTGATCACGTCCAAGTTGTGGAGGTGCTGCTCGACAATATGGTCGCCCGAGACCCAGACGAAATAGTTCCAGTTGCGGATCTGCCACTCCATATCCGACCAGCCCGGCTGCCGGTCTTTTTTCCAGAGGTAATGCTGGCACCAGAAACAGCGCGCGGCCAGGATTTCTCCGATCTGCCCATCCTGCACCCGTTTAATCAGCTCGACATAGGCCGGGTCGTGGCGGCGCTGGGTCCCGGCGACAAAGGCCAAGCCCTTTTGCACGGAGAGCTTTCCCGCCTCCATCAGCCTGCGCACTCCCACGGGATCGACCCCCATCGGTTTTTCAGCAAAAACATGCTTGCCCGCAGCCACTGCGGCCTCGAAAAACTCCGGCCTGAACGCCGGGGGAGTGGCCAGCAGAACCAGGTCAATATCTGTTTCCAGCAGTCTCTTGCAAGCGTCGAAACCGGTAAAGATGCGATCCTTCTCTACCTCCACTCCGGCCAGAGGCCCTTGCTCCCGATTGGGGTCTTTCAGGGTCTTGAGGCATTTTTCGGCCTGGTCCTCGAATAAGTCGGCCAGGGCCACGAGCTTTACATTCGGCGCCGAAGTAAGGCAATCCTCCGCAGCCCCGGTACCCCTGCCCCCACAGCCGATCAGGCCCACGCGCACAGGATCTGCGTTCTGGCCATAGGAGTTGCGCACAATTGAAAATCCCGCCAGAACTGCTGCGGCAGTTGCAGTACCGGAGGTGATGAATTCTCTGCGCGTATGTTTGATCTGGTCCGATTTCTTACTCATTGTCCGTCATCCTTTGGAGAGGATAAAAAGCTTACCAGGCTTTCGTGAAACAGATTCAGAAAATCAGTCCGCATGCAGGCTCCCGGTTTTTCAGCCTGTCTGCCCGGGCATCGGCACCGGCCGAACCGGCAGGGGGCCGAACTCGTATTTCGGCGGAGAGTAGTCGAGCTCGGAGGCCATTATTTCATCCCAGGTGATCTCTTTGCCCGTGTATGCCGATTGGCGACCCATGATTGCGGTCATCGTGGCCTCGGCCACGTTCCGGGATTCGTTGAGCGGCTTGCCGCTGCGGATACTGGCGATCAGGTCGGTATGCTCCTGCACGTAAGGGTTGACTTTCTCGCCCCTGTAGCGCCAGGATTTTTCGCCACGGATGATGTACCTGTCACCCACAATCTCGCAGGTTCCCGCGCTGCCGGCGATAAACTCACCGATCAGCCGGTCGCAGTTGTCCCAGTGACGGCACATGCTGAGCATGTGAGCGCCTTGTTCGTACTCAAAGTCGATAGCGAAATGGTCATAGATATTGCCGTAAACCGGAGCCGTGCGGACCTGTCGCCCGCCCATGCCTAAAGCTTTGGCCGGATGATCCCCCATCGCCCAGTTAATCACGTCCAGGTTATGCACGTGCTGCTCGACAATATGATCGCCGCAGATCCAGTCGAAATAGTACCAGTTGCGGGTCTGCCATTCCATGTCGCTCCAGCCGGCCTTACGCTCGTATTTCCAAAGACCTCCGCCGTTCCAGAAAGCTCTCGCCGCTACTATATCTCCGATCTGGCCGTCCTGAAGGCGCTTGATAGTTTCCTGATACGCCGGGTCGTGCCGGCGCTGGGTCCCGGCAACAACCGCCAGGCCTTTCTGTACCGAGAGCTCGCCTGCTTTGATAAACCTCCTGATACCCACAGGGTCGACCGCCACCGGCTTTTCGCAGAAAATGTGCTTGCCTGCGGCCACCGCTGCCTCGAAATGCTCGGGGCGAAATCCCGGGGGCGTGGCCAGGATCACCAGGTCGATATCAGTGGCCAGAAGTTTCTTAAAGGCATCGAAACCAATAAAGCAGAGGTCGTTCTCTATCTCGACACCCTTGAGCGGACCGCCTTCCCGGTTTGGGTCGGACAAGTTGTTGCGGCATTTGTCGAGATGGTCCTGGTAGAGGTCCGCCAGGGCGACAAGCTTGATATTCGGCGCTGCGCTCAGACAGTTTTCGGCCGCTCCGGTACCCCTTCCCCCGCAGCCGATCAATCCCAGCCGGATCGGGTCCGCATTCTGCCCGTAGGCGTTGCGTATTACGGAAAAACCCGCCAGGGCGCCTGCAGCAGCCAGGGTCCCGGATTTAATGAACTCCCTCCGTGACTTCTTATTACGCTCTGCGCCGTTCATTTTCGACTCTCCCCAGGTGAAAATAAATTAAGATAAAACTTGACGGTATCTCGAGCTTACGACTTGCAATAAAATATCGCTTTGTCAATCCAATCCGGACACTAACGAATATTTTCCAAGTCTTTAATTAATTAATTTCCAGGCGGTTCCGAGTGAATGGAAGAATATAATCAAATTCTCACCGGGAGAAAAGATATATTTTCCAGGATCGGTCGGTGAAGGAGGGATTCCGGGGGCTCTGAGGGGGCGGGCCGGCATCCTTTTTGCCGGATCACCCGTGGCAGTCGAACTGAACAGTGGAGTTTTGCAAAAAGGATGCCGGCCCGCCCCCTCAGAGCTCTTTCACGAACGCATGAGCTTTTTTCACCCGCCGCACGTAATCTGCCAGCTCGGCGCCAAGAAAAGCGTAGCTTTCCCGGTAGCCCCGGCTTACGTACCAATCTGTCAGTTCGTCCCAGCAGAAAAGCCAGATCCGGCGCACGCCCTGCCGGGAGGCGTATTGCTCGAGGCGCGCAATGAGTTTTCTACCGACTCCCTTCTTGCGGGCCTCTTCCCTGACCCAGATATGATTGATATAAACAGACTTTCCGTCAGCACTCCGCGTGCAGAGAACGACACCGAGAAATTCTTCATTCTGCTCGGCCACAAATGAGCAGTCAGCCTGGTCAACGGACAGAGTAATGTAAATCGAGTCGCGCTCCTTGGGCAGGGGAGACCAGTCCATTTGGTTGAACAGAAAAAAATCCTTTTTTTTCAGCTTGCGGATTCGCATCCAGCCTCACTCCTGGTTGAAAACAGACAATGATAAAATTCCGTGCGATTCTCTTTCCGGACAATCCGGGTCTGGCAGTATTCTGAAAGGCATTTCGGGCCACAGGTCGGGCAAGCGGTGAAAAGGGGCCTTTTGCAGCCCCTTTTCATTATCAACTCCGCTCGCTGTTGAAAATCGACCGATGTTTTTCAGCGCACCTCCAGGAACTCCTTATCCGGCAGTTTGGGGAAAGGCGCATGGGGCTCTTTCTGGTACCAGCAGGCTACCGAGGAGATATCGTCCTGAAGGGGCAGGTAGGTGCGGTCGCGGCGCCAGCCCAGAGCCTGGATCGTGACCCGCAGGTCCTTTGCGAAGCGTATCGGGTCCATTACGTGCCAGCGGTAGAGACCGAAACGCTGCTGGGACTCGTATACACCGTCGGGGCGGATCACCTGGGGCATGCCTGCGTAAGGCGTGCTGAATTCCTGATACTGCCCGGTTTCCCTGTTCTCGAAATTGTATGAGCCGCAGAAATAATCCTCGGTTCCTGTGCCGCAGATAGTGGGCCACTGGCTGTCGCCGTCCATGTAAAACTTTATCTCACCCTCGCCCCACCAGCCGGTGTTGTTCACTCCCCAGCAGATATAGGTTCCCACATAATGCCCCCAGCCTTTAACATTATCCAGGATCGTGTAAACCTGCTTGTATGGCAGTGGATTTACCCTGCGGAACTGGGAATGGAAATAGGCGGCGTCCTCCGGCACCTCGGTGAGAGTGTAGGTGATCTGGTAGTAAACGGTGATCTGCTCTGAATCGAGGTTCTCGAATGTGATCCTGGCATTTTTGCTGAACGGCATCACCCAGTAGCAGTTGAACGCGCTGCCGGGATTGACTGTGACCGGGATCGAATTGACCTGAGCGTACTTGCCCCAGCCGCAGGCGAAAAAATCTCCCACCGGGCATTCCACGCTGGGAGTCTGCTCGCCGTCCCAGTACATGCGCATGATCGAAAACCGCAAGTGTCCGGTAACTGTCATCCAGATATGCTGGATCGCGCCGGGCCCCGCGATCTCGGCCAGAGTTAAAGTCTCGCCCGGTTTGATCCTTACCGAGGGAGAAACTTTCCAGCCCTGCCCCAGATCCCTTGCGGCCCTTTCGTTCGTGCCTGTGGTAGCCATGCCGCCTTTGCCCTTCTCTCCCTTGAAATTTTCGGCGCTGATTGAGCGGGTTTTGGCTTTCGAAACCCGGAACAGGTTGCCCAGGTTCAGATCCAGGCCGGAAAATTCCTTGTCCCCGGCCGACAGGCCGGATGCAGCCATACCGAACAGGATCGTGCAGAGGATAACCAAGTGTCTGAACACCATAACTCCTCCTTCCAGGGGGTTTGCAGTTAACCGGCCTCCGGGCGCGAGAGAAAACATGTCCGGGCCGGAAACGGCGAATGCCGCATAAACAGCAACTCCGAGAACCAAAACCAGCGCAAGGCAAACTGCACTCGTGTTTCTGCTCATAAAAAGACTCCGCATAAGAAGACAGGCAGCTTTCGCACGGCCCCTGCCGCAAAAGCTGCAAGTGCCGGGCTTAAGAGCGGATGAAACCCGATCTGGCTAAAATTACACATATAAGCTCCTGATTGCAACTGCATTGGCCGGGAAAGCCACTCTGCTCCCGGTGAAGACCGGCTTTTGTCTGCCAAATTTATTTGACTACTGCAACCGGTCGGCTTAGGCTATATTGGGTAAATACTTATGCAATATTTTCAGCAATATTATCATCCGGAAATTTTATCCCGGGCGAATTTGAAATTAGCCCTTTAAACCAGCAGGAGGCGACAGTGAATTGTCACGAAGTGGACTACGAGATTCTCGGTGATGACATGCAAATCGTGGAAGTGGAACTCGATCCGGGGGAAAAGGTTGTGGCCGAGGCGGGCAGCATGAACTACATGGATGACGGTATCACCTACGAGGCGAAAATGGGCGACGGCTCGAACCCGAACGAGGGCATGATGGGAAAGCTTCTCAGCGTGGGCAAGAGAGCGCTAACCGGCGAGTCGATATTCATAACCCATTTTGCCAACAGCAGCACAGGCAAAAAACGCGTGTCCTTTGCCGCGCCCTATCCGGGCAAGATCATCGCTGTTGACATGAAAGAGGTGGGCGGCGAGCTGACCTGCCAGAAAGACGCCTTTCTTGCCGCTGCGCTGGGCACCGAGATCAGTATCGCATTCAACAAGCGTCTGGGCACCGGTTTTTTCGGCGGAGAGGGGTTTATCCTTCAGAAACTGCGCGGCGACGGCATGGCGTTCATTCACGCCGGCGGCACGGTAATCAGGAAAAAACTCCAGGGCGAGATCCTGCGGGTTGACACAGGCTGTATTGTTGCTTTCACCAACGGGATAGATTATTCAATCGAGAGGGCAGGAAGCTTGAAATCGATGTTTTTCGGCGGGGAGGGATTTTTCCTTGCCACCCTGCGCGGCCACGGCGATATCTGGCTTCAGAGCCTGCCCTTTTCCCGCCTGGCCGACCGGGTGATCGCCAGCGCGCCCAAAATGGGCGGATCGCGGAAAGGCGAGGGTTCGGTACTGGGCGGGCTGGGAGACCTGCTCGGGGACAGGTAGACGATAAAATCGGATCTTGACAGGGCTTATCACTTGTTTTCGGTTTTTGTCAGCAAACAGGGGTGGGGGCGGCGGCTGTGCGACCCAAGTCGCACAGACCGTTACGCTCTTTGCGTAACGGCGCGCATTTCATGCGCCCGCCGCCCCCCATGTCCCGGGCAACCATAAAATCTTGCCACTTTACGAATAATCCGGGCTAAAGTACTGACCAACCGCTGATTCTGGAGAAAAGTTCAATGCCCGCAGCGCTGGGCCACAGAGAGCGTGTATTGAGAACTGTCGAGGGCCGGGATATCGACCGTGTCCCCTGCTTTTTCAGAGCCGAACAGCCTGTGACTCAAAGGCTGAAAAAGGAGTACGGTCTGAAAAGCGACAACGAACTTATTTTCCGTTTCGGAGCTGATGCAGTGCATGTCGGCGTGTCTTACAGAAAAGATTGTTTCAGGCAGGCGGAAAGCGACGGAACCTTTTACGACATGTTCGGAAATAAAATAAGAAGCGTACGCTACGGCGACATCTCAACGGAAAAAGTGGTCGGGCCGGTTTTGGCTGATGCCGATACAGTGGATGCGATCGACCGGATCAAATGGCCGGACGCGGGATTTATCGATATCGAGACAAGCCTGAAACTCGACAGGGAAGCGTATGAATCCGGCCTTGCAGTTTACGGCGGGGTCTGGGCCAGCATTTTCACCCATTCCAGGGCGATGATCGGAGAGGCAAAATACCTGGCAGCGCTGGTCGATGCCCCGGAGCTGATTGCCGGGGTCGTGGAGCGGATTACTGACTGCTTTATCGAGCTGAACCAGGCCTATCTTTCTCAATGCAGAAAATATATCGACATATATTACCTGGGCAGCGATTTTGGCATCCAGGATTCGATGTTTATCAGCAGGGAAATGTTTCGGGAATTTTTCAAGCCCCATCTGAAAAGGCTTGTCGATCAGGCGAAAGGCTTCGCTCTACCTGTGATGTACCATACCTGCGGGGCTGTAAGCGGGATTATCGAGGATTTGATCGAATGCGGCGTGGACATCCTCGACCCGGTCCAGGTGAGCGCCGCCGGGATGGGTGCGGAGAATCTCGCAGCCTGTTTCAAAAACAAGATCGCCTTTCACGGGGCCATCAGCACGCAGACCACTCTGCCGTTCGCCACTATGCAAGAGGTGCGCCGGGAAGTGATCCGGACTATCGAAACCCTGGGCCCTCTCAGGCTTATCGTGGCCCCGGACCAGGAGCTGATCGGGGATGTTCCCACCGCGAATATCGAGGCGATGTTCGAGGCGGTAAGAGAGTACAGGATTTAATCCCCAAGGTGTGATCTGCTTTGTCTCTGCATACATCCCATATTTGCTTTCACGGCTGACCGCTGAATAATCACTCGTGCCTGAAATGCCCCTGCTGGGCCAGACGGACTCTCCTTTCGCATTTTCTTACGAATCCTTTCTTGTACTTGAGTGAGACAGATGGATTTTGTATATTAAGCTCTCAAACTTTGAACCATAAGCCAAAGGAAGAGCCATGAGAAGCGACCAGGTCAAAAAAGGGTCGGTGCGCGCCCCGCACCGCAGCCTGCTCAGAGCCACCGGCCTGAGTTCCGAGGATATCGGCAAGCCGTTTATCGGCGTGTGCAACTCATTCAACCAGGTTATCCCGGGCCATGCCCATCTGGATAAAGTAGGACAGTACATCAGAAAATACATACGCCAGGCCGGGGGAACCCCTTTCGAGTTCAACACGATCGGTATCTGCGACGGCGTGGCAATGGGCCATTTGGGGATGAAATATTCTTTGCCGAGCCGCGAGATCATCGCAGACAGCGTGGAGGCCGTGGTGAAAGCCCACTGTTTCGACGCGCTGATCTGTATTCCCAACTGCGACAAGATCGTGCCCGGTATGCTGATGGGCGCGCTGAGAGTGAACATTCCGACAGTCGTCGTGAGCGGTGGGCCGATGGCTGCCGGAAAATTGCCCGACGGCAGGGTGGTCGACCTGATCAGCGTGTTCGAGGGAGTGGCGGCTTACGAAAGCGGCAAGCTGACAGCCGGGGAGCTGGAGACTCTCGAGCAGAACGCCTGCCCGAGCTGCGGCTCCTGTTCCGGGATGTTCACGGCCAACTCGATGAACTGCCTCTGTGAAGCGATCGGGATCGCCCTGCCCGGCAACGGCACGATCCTGGCGATAGACCCCCGCAGGAAAAAACTCTACCGGCAGGCTGCCGGACGGGTCGTGGAGATGGCCCGCGAAGGCGGGCCGCTGCCGGGCGAGATAGTGAGCGAAAAATCGCTGGACAATGCGTTCGCCCTGGACATGGCCATGGGAGGCAGCACCAATACTGTTCTTCACGCTCTGGCTGTAGCCCACGAGGCCGGGGTAAGCTACGACCTGGAGCGGATCAACGATATCTCCAGGCGCTGCCCGAATATCTGCAAGGTTGCGCCGAGCTCGAAATATCACGTGGAGGACGTGGACCGTGCAGGCGGCATAAGCGCGATCCTGGAGCGGATTGCCGCTGTCAGCGGCCTGATCGATAAAGGATGTATCACGGTTACCGGGAAAACAATCGGGGAGAATATCGCCGGGGCCAAAGTCAGGGACAACGGGGTGATCCGCACACTGGAAAACGCTTATTCCGCTGACGGCGGCCTGACCGTGCTCTGGGGCAGCCTTGCCGAGCAGGGCGCGGTTGTGAAAAAGGCCGGGGTGGCGGAAAGCATGCTCAGATTCGAGGGCAGGGCCATAGTGTTCGACTCTCAGGAGGAGGCCTGCGAGGGTATTCTGGCCGGAAAGGTCAAGCCCGGCCACGTGGTGGTGATCCGCTACGAGGGCCCACGCGGAGGCCCCGGTATGCAGGAGATGCTGGCGCCTACCTCCTATATCATGGGCCAGGGCCTGGGAGAAAGCGTGGCCCTGATCACTGACGGTCGCTTTTCCGGAGGAACGCGGGGAGCCTGTATCGGCCACGTGTCGCCTGAGGCCGCCGAGGGCGGGCTGATCGGCCTGCTCAGGGATGGGGATACAATCAGAATTGACATAAACCGCCAGCGCCTGGATGCGGATTTGACCCCGGAGGAAATAGAATCCCGCAGAGCACAGCAGAAACCGTTCGAGCCCGGAATAAAGACGGGCTACCTGGCAAGGTACGCGAAAGTTGTGCAGAACGCCGGTACAGGGGCGATTATGGGTTAGAGTGTGAGGAATCCTAGCTGACAGAAAAAAAGGCGCAAACAAAAAAAGGGCTGCCCGTTCGGGCGGCCCTTTTTAATCGGCCGGTGTGTCAGATCAGGATCAGAGCGACGAAAGAGAAGTAAATTGTCATGCCGATTGTGGCGTTGCCGATCAGGTTGATTCTTTCACGAGCTGTCATTTTATCCTCCAGGTTGATTGTCTTCATGTTTTGTGTTTCTTGTTATCTTAGACATCACGAAAGACAATCCGGTTTCATTTTTTTCCGGAGGATTTATACTTTGAATATTCCGGGTCTGCGAAACCCGGAACAGAGAAACCGGTATCATTCTCAAGGCTGCGAATTGAGATTAACTCCAACACATAACTATCCGGGGAAAAAAGTTATACTACCGTAATATTCTGTTGTGCAAGGAATATCCATTGTTAATAATGACCAGGAATAAGGAAATGATTGTCGATTCAAGTAAAGAACTGAGCTTTACAGGGGGGACAAAAGAACTGTTATTGGCGAAAGACCACACAAGAGGAGCGTCTTAGCTGCCTCGTAATTTCCATTGAGGTTTTGTAAGAGAGCAAAGGGGCAGGCAGGCCATTCCGCGGCTGGTCGGCCGCAGTGGGGGGACAGGGCCGCGGAGGCGACCGAGAGGGGGAGCGGAGGAAGAGTTGCGAAAGTCAGGATTAACTTTCGGTTCCTTTGGTTGCAAAGGAACTGGTTTTTAGTTCTTTTTGCCACCAAAAAGAACACATTAAAACTCATGGGAAAGAGAAGCTGAATTTACCGGACAGTAGAGACTCCTATATAAAAAAGTTATCTATTACTCGAGCCTGCGGTATTTTTCCCTGTATTTTTCGTAGAGCGCTTTCTGCTTGTTGCCCAGGTCCACGTCCCGGCCCTGGATGTAGAGTTTCTCCACGTGGGTGGTGATCTCCAGCGGGTCGCCGTCAGTGACAATCAGGGTGGCGTCCTTGCCGACTTCGAGCGAGCCGAAGCGGTCATCCACACCCAGGATGCGTGCTGCGTTCAATGTTAATGACTTCAAAGCTTCCTCTTTAGGCAGTCCGAAAGCTGTGGCCATGGCTGCATGATACGGCAGGTTTCTCTCGTTGCCCATGGAAGGCTGCCCGCCGATACAGAAGTTCACCCCGGCCTGATGCAGCAGCGCAGGCAGCCTGTAGGCTTCATCGTAATCCGAGTCGCGGCGCGCCGGCAGCCTGAGCACCGGGCTGACAATCACCGGGATCTTTTTGCTTTTGAGCAGATCGGCAGCCAGAGGGGCGTCCGCGCCCCCGTAAAGCACCATTCTGATACGGTTTCTTTGAGCCCATTCCACAGCCGCTTCGATCTCCTGCAGCCTGTTCGCTATTACCCACACAGGCAACTCGCCGCGCAGCACGGGCAGCATAGCCTCCCAGCGAAGGTCTTTTTCGTGCAGGGGAACGCCTTTTTCTCTTTCGGCTTCCCTGGCTTTCTGATAGGCCCGGGCACTGCGGAAAGCCTCCTCGATCTCTTCAACCTGCTCTTTTATACTTTCCTCCCGTTCCCGGCGCTCTTTCTCAGGGAGCAGTCCTGTACTGCCCGGCATGTCGGGCCAGTTGAGCACCATGCAGAGAGGCGCCACCAGAGTCATCTCCTCCCAGGTCCAGCCCTCGAGCATCACCAGGGCGCCCATGCCTGAGATCAGCCCGCCCAGGGGCAGCACAGCAGCCAGGGCAATCCCGTTCGCCCGGGTTACCGGGATGTGCTCGGAGTCCGGGTTTATCGCTCTTTCGGCGCGCACGTTCGGGTTGATCCGGCCGATTTCCGCGAAATCCCGGGTCGCCCTGACAGAGGAAATTTCCACCAGGCCGGTCAGCGAACCTGCTGCGATCAGCCCGGGGTAAACATGCCTGCCGTCCAGTTTCACTACCACCGCATCGGGCGGCACTTCCAGAGCTGCGCCGATCCCGGTGATCTTCCCTTTGTCGAACAGGATGGTGCCGCCTTTTATCTCCGGACCGCTTACCGGGTGGATCGTAGCCCCGACCAGCGCCACCGGCTGGGTCTGGGGCGGGGCTGGAACCTGCATCGAGGAATTCGAGAGCCGGGGCCAGAGCACAGCAAGAGCGAACAAAACAAACGTGGTTAAAATCCTGATCCGTTTCATTTAAAAGTCCTCCTGATCGGGGAACAAAAAGTTTATGTCAGTTTCTGCTACTTGCCGGATTTTTTCCCTTTCAGGATTTTTTGTACCAGTGCCACTCGCTGTTTACGGGCCCGGGTTCGCATTTCCCGGTCCTCCTCCCTGTCAAAATATTTCCTGCCGTCCACCCAGGTCTGCTCGCAGATGGAGTAAACCGACAGGGGATCACCGCTCCAGACCACGAAATCCGCATCCTTGCCCGGTTCGAGACTGCCGAGGAGGTGAAACGCATCCAGTTGGATCGCCGGGTTGGCGGTTACAAATTTCAGTGCTTCCTCCGGCGGCACACCGCCGTATTTCACCGCCTTGGAAGCCTCGAGGTTCATGTGGCGGGCGAGCTCGATGTTATCTGAGTTGAAACTCACGGTCAGGCCCTGCTCCCTCATCAAGGCTCCGTTGTATGGAATCGCGTCATACACCTCGAACTTGTAGGACCACCAGTCGCTGAAAGTGGTAGGCATGCTGCCGTGGCTTTTCAGCGCCTCGGCTACTTTGTAACCCTCGAGGATATGGATCAGAACGCCGACCTTAAAGCCCACATCTTCCGCCATACGCAGCATGGCGAGGATCTCATCCTGGCGGTAGGAGTGGCAGTGCACGGTTGTTTTGCCGTCCAGCACATCGAGCAGGGGCTCGAGCCGCAGATCCCTTCTGGGCGGCACAAGACCGGGCCTTTTCTTTTTCTCCCGGTTGTACTGTTCCCAGGCTTTGCGGTAGTCTTTGGCAGCAGCAAACCAGTCGCGGTAAAACTGCTCGACTCCCATGCGGGTGCCCGGATAGCGGGCCGGGCTGGGTCGGTTCGCCTGGGTCACATTCTCGCCCAGAGCGAACTTTATCACCGGTTTGATGTCTCTTAAAAGCATTTCTTCAGCGAGAGCGCCCCAGCGCATCTTGATCAGTGCAGCCTGCCCGCCGATCGGGTTCGCCGAGCCGTGGATAGTCAGCGCGCTGGTGATCCCTCCGGCAAGCTGGCGGTAGATATTGATATCGTCGCAGTTGATTACATCCTCGATCCGCACCTCGGAGGTTATCGCGTGCGAATTCTCGTTCACCCCGCCCTCGATTGCGATATGCGAGTGCGCATCGATCAGGCCCGGGGTGATATGCTTTCCTTCAGCCCGCACCACCAAAGCGCCCTGCGGCGCTTTCAGCCCCGTACCGACAGATATTATCCTGCCGTTGCTTACCAGCAGGTCGGCATTTTCGATAATTCCTTTCGGCCCGCAGGTCCAGAGCGTGGCTCCCTTGACAAGCATCGATTTGGGCTGCTCAGGCGGCTCTGACCTGCCGAAAGCGCCATCCGGGAAAACGACCGGGAACTCCGCAGCAGCCTTTTCCTGCTTTCTCCCGGTAGTATCCGGTTTTTCGCTGCCGGCCGAGGCCAGCCTGGCATGCCAACTGGCAGTTTCTCCGTCCGGCCAGGCGATCCTGCCCTGGATGGATTTATCTCCCACAGTGCCGCTCATCCGCACGATCCCGGCTTTGCCCAGCGAATCTCCCGGGAAAACCAGGCTGATAATTCTTTTCTCGAGTGCAATCTCCCGGGCCTTTATCTTTTTGCCCCCCGATTCTATCTCTGCTTTCAGCCTGCCCGGCCTGCCTTGGATCTCCAGGCGTGCGCCGATCACGGCGTCTTGCGAGAACATTCCCAGCTCCCAGTTGCCGCTGAGATCCGCCAGTGGAACCCCGGCGATCTCGTACGGGATGCCTGCAACCCATGTCTCGACCACTTCCGTTTCCGGCTCGAACAGGTCGCCGTCCGTGATCACGAAATTGGCCAGCTTGCCTGTTTCGATGGTTCCGAGATGGTCGGAGACCGAGAGCCATTCTGCCGGGGTCGTGGTAAGGCAGGCAAGAGCCGCTTCCGGGGGAAGACCGCGCCGTACCGCGGTGCGCAGATTCTTGAGGAAATCCTCTGCCTTTGAGAGTTTCGCTGCTGTGAGAGCGAAATTCACACCGGCGCGCCGGAGTCGAGCCGGATTTTCCGCTGCCAGGTCCCAGTGCTTGAGCTGCTGAAGGCTGATATCCCGTTCTTTTGCAGGGGAAGAAACGTCCGGAAGCTCCGGGAAATCCAGCGGAACGATCAGTTTCAGCGAGGTGGATTTCAGTCCCTCCAGCCGGCGGTATTCGTATCCGGTTGCCAAAGCCCAGGCGGAAAGGGCGAATTCACGTTTCAGTTTTGCGGCCCGGAAAAGGTCGCGCTCTGTTGAGGTTCCGGTAAACAGTACCGGTTTCTGCCCCGATGCGCAGGGACCTAGAGCGTCCAGGGCCGGGTTGCGCTCCGGGGCCTGCTGCCCGGATGGAGAGCTGCTGTAGGCTTTCCAGGCCTGTTCGTACCAGCGGGCGTCGAGAAAGCTCTGCCGGATCAGGGCGATATGGCCCATCAATGAATTAGGGTATCCCTCCACTCCACTTCGCGGAAAATCTCCGCCCTTGTTAAAAGAAACAGCCTGGGCCACGTCTTCGGCCAGGATAGCCCTGTCAGCGGTGGTATCGGCAAGAAGCACCAGGCAGCCGCTGCCTGGGAAAATTCCTTTCCCGGAAAAAGCGGCCACTGCGGTAAAGCCGTTCTTACGGAAAGATTCGGCTTGCTTTTTATCCGGGCTGAAAAGCCCGGCAGAGCGCACCTGGGCTCTCACCGCGGAGTTCCAGTGTGCGGCAGTGCGGTTTCCTGCCTGAGCCTTTTCCTTTTCAGCGGAGATTCCGTAGTTTGTGTAAAGGTCGATAAAGCCGGGATACACGGTTTTGCCTTTCAGCTCGCGCACCACGGCGTCAGGTGGAACCGCGACCATTTTCCCCACCGCAGCCACATGGCCGTGCCGGACCACTACAGTGGCCGCAGGCAAAACCCGGCCCGGTGCGACAACCACCCTGGCATTCTGCAGGGCGATGACCTGCGGGGTGTTATGGTGAAGGCCGATCGCTGGACGTGTCTGTGCTGACACCTCTGCCTGGGCGAAAGCCGTTACGGTGAAGCTGAAACAGAGGCATCGGAGCAACTTCAAGCCGGTGCGGGTACCCATATCGATTTACTCCCCTGACAAATGGCGCTGTTGACATCAAAGGAACTGCTCGGCCCGGTTAAGACCTCTTTGCTGCTTGCAGCAGTATGGCAATGATAGCCAATGCGCAATTAGAGGTCAATGCAGTTTTTGCAGGCGGCGGAAATTTGCTGCGCTGCTCTGAGCCTGCTCTAAAATATCAGCCTTTACAAAGATCGAATCAGATTTTTATAATTAAATTCCAATTTTTTCACCGATGGTGTAGATTTAGCTGAGATCGTCGTATCAATCGAGGGGTATCGACCGGTCGGGACCGCTGTTTTCCGGGTCGGACTTTCGCTCTCGCACCAGCTCTTTCTCCGGGTATTATGATGAACGGCCTTTCGCGGACCAGATTAAGGACCAGGCTGATCCTCGCCTATGTTGCGTTCGTTGTTCCGATTCTGGCTGTGAGCGGATTTTTTTATTACGAGTCCGCCCGCCGAAGCCTGGACGACGAGCTGGGCGAACGTCTGATTGCAGTGGCGCAGGCGACCGCGACCCGTTTCTACGCGCCGATCATATCGAGCTTCGAGCGCGGAGATGAGCAGGGCCGGACCTATCAAAGCTACCGCGCAAGCCTTGTACAGATCAGGGAGCGTACGAACCTGAAAAGGCTCTTTGTCTTCGACCCCGAACTTCGCAGCCTGCTCGACACCCAGGACGCAGTCCCTATCGGAACAGCTTATGCGCGCCTTCGTTTTCAACAGGCCGAGATAGCAGCCTGCCTGGAAGGCGCCCCGGCATCCAGCGTGCTTTTCCGGGGAGAGGACGGGGTCTGGTACAAGAGCGGGTTCGCGGCAATCGTTGACAGCCAGGGCAGGGCTGCGGCGATCGTAGGCGCGGATGCCAGTGCCGACTACCTGAGCCATATCGCCGGCCTGCGGAAATCGATCCTCGCCTTTGTGCTTCTGGGCGCCGGGCTGACAGTGGGGCTAGGCTTTTTGCTCGCGCGCTCGGTCACCCGGCCGGTAAATCGGCTTGTCTCCCAGGCGGAAAGGATCGGCCGCGGGAAAATGGACCAGCCCCTGGAAATCGATAACCCGGGCACCAGAGAGATTGCATTCCTGGCTCAGGCCCTTGACCGGATGCGCGAGCGATTGAGCCAGAGAGAGGAAAGTCAGCGGATGATGGTCGCCGGGGTGGCGCACGAAATCAGAAACCCGCTGGGCGGGATAAAGCTTTTTGCCTCCCTGGCCCGTCAGGAATTGAAAGAAGGCAGTGAAGCGCTGAAATACATGGACAGGGTAATTGAAGAAGTCGGCAGCCTGGAAGGGATCCTGAACAACTTTCTCGATTTCGCCAGACCGGCCCCTCCAAGGCCGGAGAACCTGGAGCTTTCTCCGCTGATCCGGACCGCAGCAGAGCTGGTGGCTGGCGAGACCAATACCAAAGCAGCCGGGATTTCGATAGATATCCCCCGGGAGGCCTTACATGTCCGGGCAGATCCCGAACAGCTCTCCCGGGTCTTTCTTAATCTTTTCAATAACGCCCTGGCGGCACTGCCGGATAGGGGCGGCAGAATAACGGTTGCCGCGCGCAGAAACGACAGCGGCGAAATAGCGATTGAGCTGAGCGATAACGGATGCGGGATGGACCGGGAGACAGTGAAAAAGATTTTCAGCCCATTTTTCACCACTCGAGACAACGGCCTGGGCCTGGGGCTTACGATAGTTAAAAAAACGCTCGAAGACAACGGGGGCTGGATCGAGGTCGACAGCGCCCCCGGAGAGGGGACCCGCTTTACACTGATTCTCCCGGGCGTACAAAGCTGATTGATGCGTGAAGGACCGCCTCCGGAGATGATGGCTCTGCCGAAAATGCAATATACAGAATAGAAGAAATAAATGATCCCGTTCAAAGATAACGTCCCGACAAGAATCAAGCCGGTAGTGACAATTGGACTGATTCTGGTCAACTGCGCGGTGTTTCTCTTCCAGCAGTCGCTGCCCGGGGACCTTTACGTAGAAACAGTCTACCTTTTCGGCGCGATTCCCGTGCGGATTCTTCACCTGGAATCCTGGTTCTCAGCCAGCATTTACAATCCCGCTGTTTCGCTGGTCGCCTCGATGTTCATGCATGGAGGCTGGTTTCACCTGGCAGGCAACATGCTCTATCTCTGGATTTTCGGCAATAATGTCGAGGACTCGATGGGGCATTTCCGGTTTGTCGTTTTCTACCTTCTCTGCGGGTTCGCTGCGGCCTCAGCCCAGGTTATCAGCGCTCCGGAGTCCACTGTGCCGATGATCGGGGCCAGCGGAGCGGTTTCCGGGGTGCTCGGGGCCTACCTGATCCTTCATCCGTTCGCCAGGGTGCATACGCTGCTGATTCTGATTATCTTCATCCAGATAGTCGAGCTGCCGGCGATCCTCGTGCTTTCCGTGTGGCTCATGCTGCAGATCATAAACAGCCTGGCCGCCCCGGCAGGCGCAGCCGGGGTTGCCTGGTACGCTCATATCGGGGGATTCGTGGTGGGGCTTTTGCTGATCCGCTTTTTCCAGAACAGGAAGCTCGGCAGAAGAACTTATTACGCGTAATCTGTGAGCAAGCCGGATTTCCTTCCTCAGATCGCAATGATTAACTGCCGCCGGCAACCGCTCTTGAAAGGTGAGCTTTCCGGCGCAGTACCGTGCAAAGGGCTTGACCGCTGATAACCAGGCTCTTATCATTTACTCGTTTCCCGCCTTTGTCAGAGATATCTTCGGAAGAACAAATCAATCGGGAGAAATACGGATGAAAGTTCTCGTTATCGGCGCCACGGGCCATATCGGCACCTGCCTCGTGCCGAGGCTGTTGGCCGGGGGGCACGAAGTAGTAGCACTGAGCCGGGGCGAGCGCGCACCCTACAGCAATATCCCGGCCTGGGAAAAGGTCGAGAGGGTTCAGCTTGACCGCAGGCAGGAGGAGAAAAAAGGCACGTTCGGCAAGGCCGTGGCCGAGATCGGAGCCGAGGTGGTGATTGACCTCATACTTTTCAACACTGCAAGCCTCTCACAGCTTGTGCAGGCGCTGGCCGGAAAAGTGAGACAGTTCATTTTCTGCGGCACCATGTGGGTCTACGGGCCGAGCGAGAAAATGCCCACCACTGAAAAAGACCCCCGTCTTGCCGATGCCGACTATGGCCGGCAGAAAGCGCGGATCGAACAGGAGCTGATCAGCGTGGCCCTGGCCGGTCGCTTTCCCGCCACCGTGCTTCACCCGGGGCATATCGTGGGCCCGGGGTGGGCACCGATCGGCCCGGCCGGCAACTTGAACCTGTCCGTGTTCGAAAAACTCGGACGCGGCGAGGAGGTTTCTCTGCCGGACCAGGGCCTGGCTACCCTTCATCACGTTCACGCCGACGACGTGGCCCAGGCTTTCGAGCTTGCCCTTGCCAACCCCCGGGCCTCTATCGGAGAAAGTTTCAACGTGGTTTCCCCCGGGGCGCTCACTCTCAGGGGGTTTTGCCGCGCAGTGGCGGGATGGTTCGGCGCCGAGCCGCGGCTGAGCTACCTTCCCTGGCCGGATTGGCGAAAAAGCGTGAGCGAAAAAGACGCGGAGGAAACCTGGGAGCATATCCGCCACTGTCCGTGTGGCTCAATCGAAAAGGCCCACAGGATACTCACTTACAGCCCGCGCTATACTTCCCTCGAGGCTGTGCGCGAGTCCCTGGACTGGCTGATCCGGCAGGGCAAGGTGGACCTTCCGCCGCTGTCCTGAAATTTGAAACAGGGGAAAAATGACAGCCGGGCGTTCGGAGAAAAAATTAAAGCACCTGGTCTGTGTCCGTTTCAAGGCCCAGGCCACTGAAAAGCAGATCCGCCGGGTGGAAAGCGCTTTCGCTCGACTGTGCGAAAAAATAAACAGCATAGCCGGTTTCGAAGCGGGCCGGAATGTTTCAGTAGAAGACAAGGACAAGGGCTTCTCCCACATCTGGGTGTTGACATTCGAAAGCGAAAAGGGCCGCGACGCTTACCTGACCCATCCGGAGCACAAAGCTTTCAGCCGCTTGCTGGCCGCCGTGCGCGAGGACGTGCTTGTTTTCGATTACTTTTCAGCCGGGGATTGAATGAAAGTGCAGGAACCAGCCCTGATTTACAACCTCTTTCCCCTTCTGGCAGGGCCTTTCACACACTGGCAGCCCCATCTGGAGCGGGCCCGCTCGCTGGAATTCAACTGGATTTTTGTCAATCCCGTCTCATACCCGGGTTTTTCCGGCAGCCTGTACGCGGTGAAAGACTACTACCGGCTCAATCCCCTGCTTGTGGATGATGATTCAAAGCTGAAACCTGAGCAGCAGCTTGGCCGGATGCTCGATCAGGCCCATGAGATCGGGCTGAAAGTAATGATCGATCTAGTGATCAACCATACCGCTGTCGACAGCCCGCTCACCAAAAAGCATCCTGGCTGGTACAAGCGCGACAGCAAGGGCAGGATAAAAAACCCGGGGGTCCGGGAGGGCGGCAAGCTGGTCACTGTCTGGGGCGATCTGGCGGAAATCGATAACGGGAAAAGCGCCGAGCGGGACGAGCTCTGGAATTACTGGCTTGAACTAATCCAATATTACCTCGACCTCGGTTTCGACGGTTTCCGCTGCGACGCAGCTTACCAGGTTCCCGGCGAGCTCTGGAACTTGTTGATCCCCAAAGCAAGAGAACTCTCTCCGGAGGCCGTCTTTTTTGCAGAGAGCCTCGGCTGCACGATTGATGATGTGGTTGAACTGGCCGGGGCCGGTTTCGATTACGTATTCAACAGCAGCAAGTACTGGGATTTTATCGAACCCTGGTGCCTATCCCAGTACGAGGAGAGCAGGTCGTTGGCACCCTCGGTGAGCTTTCCGGAAAGCCACGACACTCTCCGGCTGATGAAAGAGCTGAATTTCAACATTGATGCTGTGCGGCAAAGATACGTGTTCGCCGCTCTTTTCAGCACAGGAGTGATGATTCCCAGTGGTTTCGAGCTGGGTTTCAGGAAAAAGCTGCATGTGGTGCGCACCAGGCCCTCGGACTGGGAGGAGACCCGTCTGGACCTGACAGATTTCATCGCCGGGGTCAACCGTTTCAAGCTCTCCCGGCCGATTTTCTGCGCCGAGCACCCGACTTACCGGTTCGACCTGCACGAGGGCACAGGCGAGGTGACCGGCCTTATCAAGGTATTGGAAAAAAGCGGGTCCGCAGCTCTGATGCTTATCAACCACGACCGGGATAACGAACAGCCCGTGGTTATCGAAAAAATCGACTCCTGCCTGCCGGGCGGTTCCAGGATGACACTGATCGACCCGGCGGCAAGTCTGGAAAGCGAAACCGTAGCAAAGGGCCGTTTCGAGCGAAGTCTGCCGCCTGCCGGGCTGTGGGTGATTCTTAGAGATTAGATCGCACTTTTTTTACACCTGAAAAACAGGATGCCGGCTAACAGGCTTTATAATAAAAAAGGCCCTCTTAAAAGGCCCTTTTTTTAAATCTTTTCAAATCAACTGCTTTTACGCCACATCCTGGTGGCCCGCCATGAAATCGGCGAACGAGGTTCTGATTTCCTCGCCGGCCCGGGCCTTGATCTTTTTCATCTGCTCCTCACTGTAAGGCTCGAAAGCCTTCACCACCTCCAGGTTGGCTGCCAGGTGCTCTCGCCTGGGCATGCCCACCGTGGCAGAGCTTACCGGCAGGCTCAGTGCATAGCGCAGGCAGGTGGCGTAGTCGAACTTGTCATACTTGCCCACGATCTGGTCCTGGCCCATCACTTTCATGGCGATAATGCCCATTTTCTGCTCCACAGCCAGCGGGAGCGCGTTCTCTTCGAACCCCATGTCACGCGCATTGTTGGTGGCCACGTTGAGCGCCATCTGCACAGTGTCCAGCTTGTGGCTGCGCAGCAACCTGGCCAGGGTCTGGCTGTTGGTGTGGCTCGACACTCCGATCCAGCGGGCGAGTTTCTGCTCTCTGGCCTTGTAAAGCTGCTCGATCGGCCCGCCCTTGACCTCCAGTGCGGCCAGGTCTTCATCATCACCCAGCGAATGAATTAACAGCGTGTCCACGTAATCCACATTCATTCGCGCCAGCGAGGTTTCGAGGTCTTTCCACCACTGGTCCTTGTCCCTGTTCTGAATCTTGGTCTGGATCAGCACGTTTTTGCGCCGCGCGGGCATGATCCTGCCGATCAGCTTCTCGCTTCTGCCGTTCCTGCCGTAAGTGTGGGCGCTGTCCAGGTAGATAATCCCGCTGTCTATGGCCTGGTTAATAACCTCGACCGCCTCGTCATCCTCGTACATCATCCAGCGGCTGCCGCAGCCGAAAGTGAGAATCGGAATCCGCGCGCCCGTGCTGCCGAAAGCCCTTCCGGGCAGCGGCGAGGATGGAATCGGGTGGAATTTGCTATCTCCGGCCAGAAGCGCTCCGGGTGCGATAGAGGCTGCAAAAGTCGCCGCGGCGCTGCGGGCGATGAATTCCCGCCGGTTCAGCCCCTTGCGTGTTTTGTCTATTTTACCCATGTTACCTCCGTTTGACGCTTATGTAATCAGGCAGAGGCCGCGGAAGCTTCAGAATGGCCGCCTGCCGCCTTACTGTTTATTCACTTCATTCTACGAATATTCACAGGAAGAAATCAAGCGAATGTCTGTTTTCTCAGTCTGAAATACTTCTTATAATTTAGCAGCTTTAAGAATAACAATCAATCGCAATTGCAAGTTTTCCCGATTTTTTTCTTTGAAAACGAAATATATTTTAAAACATTTTCATTTAAATCCGATATTAAGATTGGAAGGCTTGCACGACTCTGGTTGGAAAACGGAAACAGAAATTCGTATTTCGAGGTCTGCTATGAAGGTTGAAAAACTAAAGGTTTCGCTTGCCGGGCTGCTGTTGGCGGTTACCCTTGTCGGGGGCTGTGCAGGTGGAAGCCTTTTCCGTCCCACCCCGCTGATCGGCCGCGACAGGCTGGTTTTACGGGTCGTGGACAACGCCGAAAGCCTTACCTACTACACGCGCAAGGTTTGGTACGACGGTGACAACTACCGTTTCCACGACGTGTACGGAAGGGATGTCACTATGCCCAAGAGCGAAGATATAGTGATCGATGTTATCGGCGCATACGATTACTACAAGACTCCCTGACAATTCACAGAGCCCGCATCGGCAGAGCCAGCCGCAGCAAGCCCCTGCCTAGCCCAAACGCTTCCTTTTCTCTAAAAAAGAAAATAGAGCCTTGTCAAAGGGTGTATTCGTGGACACGAGCTGATAGTCTATCAGCGACTCCCGGCAGCGCATGCGTAATTCCCTGGTGAGCCGCTCGACTTGACTGTCGTAAGCAGCCTTGATCTCCCAGGTGTTGGTCTGCAGCGTCTCTTTTGTTTCCATGTCACTGAAAATCACCTCTCCGCGGCCGGGAAGGCTCAGCTCTGCCGGGTCGAGGATATGGAAGACAATCACCTCGTGCTTGTGGTGGGCGAAATATTTCAGCGAGCGAAGGGTGTCCTCGGGTGCGGTAAGAAGGTCGGAGAGCACCACGATCAGGCCCCGGCGGTGGATTCGGTCGGCCAGTTTGCGGAAAATCGGCAGCGGGCGGGTGAGTCCCTCGCAGCGAAGGTTTTCCAGGGCGCCGGTGAGCACTTTCATCTGGCTCATCCTGGCCCTCGGCGGGATATATCTCTGAAGCTGCTCGCTGTAAAGGGCAAGGCTCACGCCATCCCGCTGGCGAAGAAGGAGGTAGGCCAGGCTGGCTGCCAGCAGCCCTGCATAGCGGTCTTTCGGCAGCGTGCCCTGCTGGCTGAAAGCCATCGAGCGGCTTGTATCCAGCAGGAGGTAGGCCTTGAGGTTGGTTTCCTCCTCGAATTGCTTGATATAGTAGCGCTCGGTCTTGGCGTACAGTTTCCAGTCGATATTCTTGCGTTCGTCCCCAGGCATGTACGGACGGTGATCGGTGAACTCGACACTGAAACCGTGGTAGGGGGAGCGGTGAAGGCCGGTGATAAAGCCTTCCACGACCAGGCGGGCGATAAGCTCGAGTTTGCCGAGGCGCGAGACAACCAAGGGGTCGAGCATTTGTGATGACTGCCCTGTCAACCTTTCTCCTCGAGCAGCCGGTTCAGAACGTCATTCACACTGACGCCCTCGGCTTCAGCGTTGAAATTGGTGATCACCCTGTGCCTGAGAACCGGCAGGATACAGGCGCGCACGTCCTGTTCGCCCGGAGTGTAGCGGCCGTCCAGCACGGCCATGGTCTTGGCTCCCAGAATTGCGTACTGGGAGGCCCGGGGACCTGCGCCCCAGTTGATCCATTCCCTGGTGAATTCCGGAGAGCCGTCCTCCTGGGGGCGGGTGGCGCGCACCAGCTCCACTGCATAGCGCACCACCGTTTCGCTTACCGGCACTCTCCGCACCAGCTCCTGGAGAGCGAGTATCTCCTCTGCAGCCATCACTTTCTCCACCGAGTTCACATACACGCTGGTTGTGCTGGTGACTATCTCGATTTCGTCCTCGAGCGAGGGGTAATCCACCGAAAGGCTGAACATGAACCGGTCAAGCTGGGCCTCGGGCAGCGGATAGGTTCCCTCCTGCTCGATCGGATTCTGCGTAGCCAGCACAAAAAACGGCTCGTCGAGCTGATAGGTATGGCCCCCGGCTGTCACCTGGTGCTCCTGCATGGCCTGGAGCATGGCGGCCTGGGTTTTCGGGGGCGTGCGGTTGATCTCATCGGCGAGCACCACGTTGGCGAAAACAGGCCCGCGATGGAAAATGAACTGCCGGCCAGCTACCCGGTCGGAGTGCTCCTCGAGAATGTCAGTGCCGATAATATCCGACGGCATCAGGTCCGGTGTGAACTGGATGCGGTTGAAACTCAGATCGAGCAGCCGGCTCAGGGTACTGATCATCAGGGTCTTGGCCAGGCCCGGGACCCCGATCAGCAGGGAATGGCCGCGCGCCAGCAGGCAGACAACCATCTGGTCGATAATTTCACTCTGGCCCACAATGACCTTGCTTATTTCATCATGAATCCTCTGCCGCGCCTCCTGCAGCCTTTCTACCGCCTTTATATCCTCCCGCGCGCCCGATCCTTTTTCCTTGGTCAATTTGTTCTCCTTTTTTCGATGCCGTCAATCAAATCCGGGGCTTGGAAAGTTAATCCCGGCCAAGTCTAAAATCAAGCATTGACTGATTCCCGGATTCGGCCCGCAAGGAAAAGTTTCGCCCGTGATGCGGCCCAGCACACCTCAGGCTAAACCATAGTATTTTCAAGATTTCCGATACCCTCCAGCTCCACGCTTACCCTGTCTCCCTTTTTCAGGAACACCTGTGGGTCGCGTCCCGCTCCCACACCTGGAGGGGTGCCGGTGAGAAGCAGGTCTCCGGGCTTGAGAGTCATTGTGGACGAGAGATAGCTCACCAGTTTCGCCACGCTGAAAACCATCTGCCGGGTATTGGATTCCTGCATCAGCTCGCCGTTCAGGGTGAGCCGGATCGGAAGGTCCTGCGGGCCGGCAATCTCATCCGCAGTGACAATCCACGGCCCCACCGGGCAGAACGAATCCGGGCTTTTGGCCCTGGTCCACTGGCCGTCCGCTTTCTGCGCGTCACGCATGGTCAGGTCATTGGCGCAGGTGTAGCCGAAAACGAACGACAGCGCTTCCTCCGGGCTGATATTTTTGCACCTGGCGCCGATCACCACTGCAAGCTCCGCCTCGTAGTCAATCATCCTGCTCGAGGCGGGCAGCTCGATTTCGGCTCCCGGCCCGGCCAGGGCATTCCTGTACTTGGCGAACAGAACGGGCCGCTCGGGAAGCGGGGAGCCGAGCTCGCGGCAGTGGTCGGCATAGTTTTTTCCGATACACATAATCTTTTCCGGGCGCGATAAGGGGCACAACAGGCGTGCCTTGCCGGTCACAGGCCCGGCGGCTCCGGCCTCGTTCGCCGCCTCCCTCAGGCCTTCATCACCCGCCTCGATCAGCTCCTCGAGGTCGCTCCAGGGCAGCCCCCGGGCAGCCAGATCAACAAAACCGCCCTGCGGCAGCGCCAACGCCGGCCCCACCCTGCCGTCAACCTCGATCATTGCCAATCTCATTTTCTATCGACCTCCTGAAGTTCTGATTTTGTTCACTAACTTCTTCCCGTTTGGAGCATTACCTTAACCTGCCCGGTCGGTAAAATCAAGCTTTTCCCCGAATCCATCAACCTGGTTCGTTGACAACCGCCCAGGCTGCCATTAATCTTTTTATTTACTCCTGTGAAAACAAATTGAAACCTGATTGAATATCAGCAAATCATTCAGACTGCACGGAGACAAGATGTATTCAGCTTATCGCACACGGCCTGTCATCTGTATTTTCCTCGTGTTTTCATTTATCACCGGCACGTGCATTCAGGCGCGTCATTTCCCGGCCTACTCCAGCCAGGGGATGGTGGTCAGCGCCCAGCCGCTTGCCACCCAGGTCGGTTTCGAGATCCTCAGAGCAGGGGGCAATGCAGCAGATGCAGCCGTGGCCGTGGGTTTCGCCCTTTCTGTAACCTATCCCTCAGCCGGAAATATCGGCGGCGGGGGCTTTCTGGTCTACCGCAAGCCCTCGGGTGAGGTTTTCACCCTGGACTACCGGGAAAAGGCTCCGGCAGGGGCCGCAAGGGACATGTTCCTGGACAGCAGCGGCAACCCGGTTGCAGAACTGAGCTGGAGCAGTATTCTGGCCTCCGGGGTGCCGGGCAGCGTGGCCGGGATGCTGGAGAGCCTCGAGCGGTTCGGCTCCGGCAGGCTCTCCCGGCAGCAGGTGCTGGAAGGTGCGATCCGCCTGGCCGGGGAGGGGTTCCCCATGCCGTACGAACTCTGCAAGGGGCTCGAATCCGGCAGGGAGCGGCTCGGCAAAATACCCTCCACAGCGCGGGTTTTCTATCCAGGAGGCAATGCACCGGAGGCAGGCCGGGTGTTCACCCAGCCCGATCTGGCACGGACCCTGCGCGAGATTGCAGATAAAGGCAGGCAGGGCTTCTATTCCGGCTGGGTGGCGGACAGTATCGCGAATTTCATGGTCGCGCAGGGCGGGCTGATCACCAGGGAAGACCTGGCTGCCTACCGCTGCGTGGAGAGAAAGCCGATAGCGGTCAGCTACAGGGATTACCGTGTTTACGGCATGGCTCCCCCGAGCTCAGGCGCAGTGGTTCTGGGTCAGATTCTCGGCCTGCTCGAACCGTTCGACCTCGCCGGTCTGGGATTCAACTCAGCCGCTTATGTCAACCGGCTGGCCGAGGCCCAGCGGCTGGCTTACGCGGACCGCAACCGGTTCCTGGGGGATGCCGATTTCGTGAAAATCCCCCTGAAAGAACTTCTTTCCGCCGGATATTTGGACAGACGGCGCTCGCTGATGCCGCTGGACAGGGCCGGTAAGAGTGCGGAAATCTCTCACGGGCACCCGGAATCGTCCCAGACTACCCATTTCTGCGTGGTGGACTCCCGGGGTGGAGCAGCCAGTGTGACCACGACTCTCAACGGCGGGTTCGGCAATGGGTACGTGGTGCCGGGAGCTGGTTTTTTGCTGAACAACGAAATGGACGATTTCACCTCAGCACCCGGTAAACCCAACCGGTTCGGCCTGGTACAGGGTGAGGCCAACTCGATCCAGGCCGGTAAGCGCATGCTCTCCAGCCAGACCCCGACAATTGTCACCCGGGTCGGAAAAAGCGGCGGGGAGACCCTTTACCTGGTGCTCGGCGCAGCCGGCGGGCCGAAAATCACCACCACTGTGCTGCAGGTCTTTCTCAACTGCGTGCATTTCGGGATGAACGTGCGCGAGGCGCTCCAGGCGCCGCGTTTCCACCACCAGCACCTGCCGGACGTGATCATGCTCGAGCCGCGGGCATTGGGTGCTGAAACCCAGGCTGTGCTCGGTGAAATGGGCTATACGCTCCGGGGGCAGGACCATCTCGGCATGGCCTCGGCAATCCGGGTTCTGGATGACGGCAGGCTGGCCGGCTGGGCGGACGGCGTGGGGGTCGGGACGG